>Ga0315915_1010756_pt1 | contig 10059 bp, 8 predicted proteins | sample MpolbnodulesMG_FD_207738 | JGI IMG/M metagenome (GOLD analysis project Ga0315915, IMG submission 207738) | Medicago polymorpha root nodule microbial communities from Los Angeles, California, United States - branched nodules | ecosystem: Host-associated > Plants > Roots > Nodule | place: USA... | reverse complement strand
AATGATTAGTACATACTTTATGTTTGTAGAAATTACTATTTTTGATAAATTAGTAGCATAACGACATTAAAGAGAATGTAAGACATTCCAACTAGGTTGACATATCTTCTAAACTTGAATCTTTTTCCAAATGCTCATAAAGGTAATAGATTAAGATTGCATTGAAATATATTATCTAATAAAGGTAATTATCTAAATAGAATAAATTTAATCTCAATTCAAACATTACAAATGAAAAACAACTATTCTTTAACGGTCATTAGTGCCACAATATTTATGATTATTTCAATTTCTGTTTTTTAATTGTAACACCCATACTAAACGTATCTAGAAAGTTTAGCATGTGCATTATCTTTAGTACTGGATACATTAAAATTTACAACATAAATTCTACGAATGAATATTTTATACAACAAAACGCGTTCGTACCATCAACAATACAATACTACACGTCCAAAATATATAAAATACATCCTTAAAGTCCATGACATCCTGCAGCGGTTACGAACGAGCTCTTGCTGAAATATCCATCCGGCTAAAAGCTTGCTAAAACAACCTGTTGATCTGCAACAATTAAGGATTGGGATGAGACATAATGTCTCAGTGAGTTCTACCTAATCCTAAGCTATAGGTAACCTCGGGGAAAACCTACGGTCACCATGTGTCTACAATACAACCTGACGGTTGACTATACGTGTGTGGGCTTGCTTACCTAGACGGTCGTGCATACTAGGTTCCGTCGTAGGGTTCTTCTTAACTTGTCATATAGGTCTTGACTTATATTATACGTGTCATGGCGGTTAAAGGGAACCTAAGACCGCTATGCCAAGATACACTAAACGTATCGAGGCCTAATCATAACATACTCATGACACGATCCTAAACCGGACGATCGGGGAAATCTAAGATCGTCATCGGCATAACTTCATGTATCGCTCTACGTACATGAATCTGCAAAAAACTGTACATGTCTAACCGTACACTAATCATAATCATTATGTTAGAGGTTAGCGTTGAACAAACATTAATATCTGAGTTCATTTTACGAAATGCACCGGGTGGAGTAAACCCAGCCACATTCCACTGCTGACCGGCTAAATTCCCTATCCGAGGGCTAGAACCGGACTCCCTGGTCGTGAAGGCTCCCTATCTGAGGGCTGACCTATCCAGACATAGTCTAGAGCTTATATGAAGCCACAACTTAACTGATTATAATTACTTGAACATAATTGTGTAACATATATCTGATATGTTTACGGTCATGAGAATATCTGATACTCTAACTAAGCTGTTTCTACATTGTATAACCCAATTGTTTACGTTCTAGACACATCGTTATCATATGTCAACTTATGAAGGATTGGTAACCATTCCCAAAACCTAAGGCATGCATAAAGGGGTCTAACCTATACATGCCTGCTCATTTACCACGGGTCCGAGATCTACTCGATTAGTGGTAAACTATTGACTTGATTAGTCTTAATCATACATAGAGGCTTATACTAGTTCTCGACGATCTACGTCGAGGCTCTATGTTTATCCCCACTCTTTGGATGAACTTCTACCCGGACGTATCACATATTATACTACTCTTGCGTACCATTCTTTAACTAACAATGTTAATGATTTGCCATGCCTTTCTTTTGTTTAAAGCCTTGTTAGAAATGTACTTTAGACACTTAGAATTGAGGGGTTCATAATTCAGCAAAAGATTGCAAGAAATGGGCCTCGAACGACATTTCTGGACCACAAGGAAAATTCCCAAAAGTGTTGTGCTGAGGCTGGACGCTTAAGCGAATGGGTAAGCGAGCAGAACTGTCCTCTCGACGTTTTGTACGCTTAAGCAAACAGTGCACGCTTAAGCGAACATTCATCAGTCCAGAAGTGCAGAAATCGTATTTTGGTGTAAAAACCTCAATTCCAAGCATCCTAAGGTACCCATTACATCCAGAGACACATATAAACAGTTCATAACATTTGCATGGCAACCATTAACAACATCTGATCATGAATGGTACAAAGGGGTTCTCTATCCTAATTTCATAATCATAAAACTAGGATAAGCATATTGTCTCACATGATCAAACACACAAACTCAAGGGTGGGAACTAACTAAGAACTCACTTGATTTGTAGCATTGCTCAAGCTTCGGTTCCAATTCTAACTCTAGCCATAAAGCCCTAGCTCTTGATGCATGCATGATTCTTAGCTCATCCAACCAACCCAAGCTTTAATCCATCCTTCTATTTGTTTCTTGTTCTTGAGGCTTCTATGACTCTTGCTTAATCACTAAAAACATGCATTTGGAAGCTTGATGGAAGAAGATTGAGGGAAGAGGCACCATCCTAGAGAGAAGGAGGAGAGAATTTCTTAGTCACAAACCTAGAGAGAGAAAGAGCATGACTAAATGAAATGTTTGTGACCTCCAACACTTATATACTCCTCATGCGCTATTACCAAAATGCCCTTCGTCATTCAGTGATCCTCTAGGAGGCAGTTAGAGATCCCTTCGACAGTTCAGATGCGTATTGGCATGCTCTAGTGAGGTATTCCACACGAAGCTCAATATGTGCCTTCGCCGTACTAGGGTCACGTCTTGTTGGCCCTTAGCTGGTCCGGAACAATTTAATTTATTTGTTAAAATTGTTTAATACTCTGAGCTTGTAGAATTCTGTGATTTCTATGTTAATTTTTCTTAATTAATCTGGCTTATACTTAGGGGATCTTCCAAACATCGCCTTATGATAAGTTAAGTTAATTTACAAGGAAAATTGTTCTTTTATATACATAAGTTTGTCATCATCAAAAGGGGGGAATTTGTTGAACCAATATGGGTTTTAGAACAATATTTCTAAAGTTTTGATGATAACAATGCATACAAGAACAATTGAGTACTCTAAAGTTGGTTCAAGTATGCAGGACCATATAATTAAATAATGACTCTGAAGTCAACATTTTGGCCCTGAAAGACTATATGTTCTGAACAAAGAAAAACAATTTTAGTATCGAAGAGAAGCTCTGATCTGAAGATGGTTAACAAAAAGTCAAAGCTCTGAACCAAGTACTCATCAAGTTGTGAAGCCGGAGCATTGATCTGAAGGATTAAGTCAACGGTTAATCCTATGATGAACATCTGACCCATTTTGTTTTATTTAGAAGAAACATCACTGTCTATGTTCAGTAGTACTTTTTGTCCTTCGTGAATTAAAAAAAAAAAAGACACGTTGAAGAAATAAACAAATCTCTTGAATTACAGATTGGATGCAACAAATAATTCCCAAAGAAGCAAAAAAATATGAACTACTCTTCAATTGAAAAATCCAAATTTGGCAATGGATTTGAAATCGGAAGAAAATTCTCAAGGAAGCTCGATGTGTTGACACTTTCTTCAAACAAAGGCTCTATTCAAATCTCCTGTAAAATGGACCTTAAGTGTTTGAACGAAAATACAGAACACTTGCAATTTAAAGTACCAAAACCTTGATCAAATTTCTAGCAAAGACACTTAGAAAAATTCCTATAAACTTTCATCTTAGAATTTCTTAAGTATTTTGAAATCATTTGTATTGAGCTTAAACTAGTTTATCTCTCTTTGAGTCTGAAGTTTAAACAAACATCAATTTTTTGTAAACTTTGATCATGTTGGATTGAAGGAAGTCCTCAAGGAGAGGCAAGAAATCTTAGACATGGTGTCTAATTGATTTGCAATCAATATTGATTATAGTGAAAAAAATCTCTCAAATGTGAGGGGACTTATCATAATTCCTAGTTGTGGGGTGAACCAGAATAAATATTTGTGTTGATTTTTCTCTCTATCTCTGTTGCTTTCTTTTCCTATCCTCTGATCTGTTTTAACATAGAAAAGATTTTTTAAAAAAAAAATTCAACACAATTCAACCCCTTTCTTCTATTTTTCTCACCTGCATTGTCTACGACACGCTCGATATAATTGAGTTATATAACATGACATAATTAGTAATTGACATTAATAGATAATGTTAAACAAAATAATACAACATGAAACAATGGTACTTCATGTCCATTTAACTTTGGTAATAAAAGTGATACAATATAAGGGTATTGACGAAATGCATATTAACTTAAAGAAAGATGTTCCTCCAATTAAAAATTAGACATAGGGTAAAATAAAGTCCATGATTTTATTTTAAATATTATCTTGGATACAATACACACATGCATGCATACATCTGGTTTTCATTATGGTTCACCATTCCCTCCATTTTCACTACCTCCTTTTTGTTCACCTCCACCTTGTGAACTTCCTCCACCATGATTTCCTCCTGAGCCTGACCCACTTGAGCCTTGTTCACCATTTTTTCTTCCTGCAGCACCTTTTTCTCCATAGTTTATCCATCCTCCCCCCCATGGTTTCCATGCAACTGTCTCAACTTTTGATATGACGTCTTCTGTTGCCCCAACTGCAAATTAACAAACACTTTTTATTAAGTATAATAAAAGAAGGAAAAATTGTGCATTCAATTAATATACACATACATACGTTGTTTCCCATCTTTAGATTGTTCAATTGCCTCAACAGAGATAAAAATTAGTGCACAAATAAAGAGTTCAAAGATTAAATGTTTGGTTTTCATCCTTGATTAATTCAATTAAGAGTATATTGTAGTGAAATATGAATATGATCGTGTGTTACTTATAGTGATCATTGGACAAAATATATATAAAAGAAAAAATAATAATATCATACATACCATTTGGCTTATTGTGAGGATACTAAGTCATAAACATCTATTAATCCATTCAAGAGTTAAATTGGGACATGTTTATGCGGTAAGAATGTTTTTTACACAATGACAATTAATAAGTGCAGGGTTAGGATGTTTGATAATTTCTTTAATCTTAAATATAGCTATAGGCTATAGCAATATGTGGAAACATAATAAATGTTATCAATAACCAAGGTTGTCAACCTCTCGAGTTATCATTTAAATGCTTATTATTAATTTACAATTTTATGTTACTAAACAGGTTAATTGATAAATAAATTCTCTTTTTGATAAATTCTTATGAACTCGAGTAAACTCTATAAATCGCTAACTCTCGACTGTACTAGGGAGGTTACAAGTTATAGTTCTATATTGATTTGGCCTTAAAATATAATATTTTGTTTTGCAATATATTTTGTTTTAAAATGTAAAGTTAGGATTTTTAGTGTTGTTTTGGGGGAAGACTAGTACGTATCAATATGATTTTGTTGTAATTTTTTTAAAAAAACAAAATTTACCATTTATTTTTGACGTTGTACCTATTCAAAAAGTATTTTTTGACAATTATTTTAAAAGTTATTATCCAATTATAATTCTTTATGGTTTATTTCTTAGATCAACCAAAAATTTAGTCATAACAATTTATCTATTTAAAATAATGAGTAACTGTTTATTTATTTTTGCAAGATATTGAGTAAATGTTAGATTCTGTGAAGGTCATCAGACTCAGAAGCTGACGGCCAAATTTGGATGACCCTCAGATTTGAAAAAATACTGAGGGACCTAGAATCCACGTTGGTTTTGTTTTATTCTGTGAATTGTCCCTATCATAATATCTGATATAGCAGTTCTCTTGTCTTCTTCTGTCTACGTGTGCAAACAGACAAAGGACCTCAAGAACAAAAAGAATGCAACAAATAATTCTACTTCCAGCGAAGAAAATTCAAAGGACTATTCAACGGAATTATCCATATCACGCAAAGGGCCAACTTTCTTGATTGAAACTTTTCAACGACTCTATTTGCGTTGGCACTCTTTTCTAACGTCTCTCGCCTTACACTACCATTTGTTCACTTGTTCACTTTACACTACCATTGTTAAATCTAGTATAAGAACAAATTAACTTGTTTATTCTTGTATTCACTTTACACTTATGCCGTAGGATTTTTGTATTCAAGTTTATATCTTATAAATCCTAAAGAGTTTGTTCATTTGTTCACTTTACACTACCATTATCCAATGTAAGAACAAATTAACTTGTTTACTATTGTAAACATTTAGAAAGTCTCTCGCCTACGTGCTTGAGCAGATAAGTCTCTTGGTGAAACCTTGAGCAACTAGGAAGTCTCAATCAGTTGTGATTGAGCAAAGGAAAGTCTCTTGGAGTTGTCCTTGAGAAGGGAAAACTTTAGGTAGTGTCCTAGAGCAAAGAACTCTTGAGCATTTGTGCTTGAGCAAGGGAGCCTCTTGGAAGGGTCTTTCAGCAATTTGTAATCCATACTAATTATAGTGAAATCCCTTAGAAGTGAAAGGAGACTAGACTAATCTTATGTTGTGGGAGGAACCAATGCAAAATTTCTTCGTGTCTACTATCTCTCTCTCTCTTTCTCTTTATCTTTGTGTTCTGTATTTATCCGCTTCACTAAGACTCTGAGTCAGAATCTGCATACCACAGATTCTGACCAGGTTTTTAACAACAAAGAAAAAGAAATCGAAAAAAGCCACCATAATTCAACCCGCCTTCTTGTGTTTTCTCACCTTCATGTCGTATGGTGTTTCTTGCTTTATAGGCTTGGGTCGACCTTGAACCCAGCCGAATTGGGCCTTGGAAAGTTTGAAACAGTTCCCCCTAAGCCTATAGGTTGAGGGAGTCAGGTTGTAGCTTAATAGAAGTACCTCGGGGGACATGCGTTCATTGTCAAGGGCCTCATCGTACTTGTCGTATTTGGACTGCATAAAGTCACACCAGGCTTCAAATGTCCTTATGAGATTTTGGAAGATCATGTTCCAATGGTTTTCTACCTTCTGGTTTGGTAGTGTCTGGACCTTTATGGGTGCATATGAGCAAGGGAATTTCTGATTTTAGTCAGCTGGATTGTTAATGACATCATTTTCTTATTTGCGAGGCGATCAATTCTAAAGGGGTTGAGAATAGAAATTCTCTAAACTTGTGGGTCCTGGTCTTTGACTTTGAAAGGCCCTTGTCGGGTGCGTTGTCTTTCCTTCCCTTGGTGCCTAGACCTTGATTTGATCTGGACAAGAAGGTAAGGGTTGATTCCTTTTCTACAACTTGTGAAATTCTAGCGCACTTGTCTTAATATGTTCTGTATGATGTTACAACTTTTATAATGTTCCGTTCAATGTTCCAACATTACGTAATAAGCAGAAATAAAAACAAGAAAATAAATGACAAGAAAGTAAAGAACACAGTGAGTTTGTTGACCCAGTTAGGTGACAAACACACCTACTCTGGGGGCTACCAAGCCAGGAAGGAAATCCACTAGTGTAGTCCTTATTTTATAGCTCTCATCAAACTCCTCGTTTACACTAAAGACCTAGGACCTACCCGTATAGACTTCAACCTAGGAACTCCTAGATCTGAGATCCCATCTCACTATCCTATGGTCAGTCACAGCCCATGTGACCTATCAGACCTCAAACAACAAACACAAAGATGAAGTTACCTTCAAACAAACAACTAGCACCTTGTTTCACAACTTTGGTGTAGTACACAAGAGTATCAAACTCAACACACAGTCCTAAACATGTATCACAAATGACACAAGAAAAGCTCACAATAAAGGCTCTAAACTTGCATAAACATGATACAAAAGTAGAGCACATGTAGACTCAAAACCCTAAAAATCTAAACTTTTTAGAATGACGGCTTGAATGATCAATTAGGTCTTGAAGTCTTGTTTATATACTGAAGCAGTTTGGGCCAAATACTTAGTTGGGCTTCAGAACAAAGCAGATCGGTTCAGCTAATATGCAAAACAAGAATCAGAAACAAATATGGAAAGTCTTAAATGTCGGAACATCTTTAGGATCGTCCCAACCAATAACAAATATTTCCTAAAATATAAATAATACTCTAGAAATATTCCACAGCTAATTCTGTAAAGACATGCGCGTTGCTTGGTCAATAAGATAAGGAAATATTGTTTCCTTAAACAATAAAGGGCGCGCGTACAAATAGGCATGAACCCAGGCACACTGAACCGTGCCAGGATGTTGGAACATCGTATCAAACATCTTACAGGGATGCCTAAACACATGTTGGAACATTGGTTCCAACTTACACACCAAGGATATTTGTTTTAGCAATAATGCAGCCAATACAAATACCCAACAATCTCCCCCTTTGACAAATTTTTGACAAAAACAAATTAAGGTCAAATCCAATGAATAAAGAGGGATACAGAATACCATTTCTCCAAAAGCATGCATACATACCTATGAAGAAACAGCTAGCACACACAATCCAAAGAGATACCTTAGATACACTTCCTCCAGTCATCACGAACACATATTCAAGAAGAAGAAGTAGCAGACAGTATCACTAAAGAGATGTCAGAAGTGTGCATACAAGAATACCTCACATAGTCTTCAATTACAGCTTCAGTTGTAGAGGTATTACACTTATCAGAGACATGCAGCAGTGGATCAGATAAATATCATAGTCTCACAAGAGCAGATGAAAAATAAATTCCTATGCTACAACTAGGAAACATAAGTTCCCATACATTGAATGTTCCACCATCCTTCATCACATAGAGCACAAGAAAAATAAATTCCTATGCTACAATCAGGGAAAATGAATTCCCACACAAGAATAAGATGTTTCAACATCCTTCATAACATCAGACAGGAGTACCTGCCACACATAGAGTCAAGGAAAAAATAAATTTCCCAAACCTACAGAGTACTGTCACCAACCAACCATAGAAGCAAGGGAAAAATAAATTCCCACACTTACACGTGACATACATGGATGTCTATAGAGTACTGTCACCAACCACATAAAGAAGCAAGGGAAAAATTCGCATACTTACAAGTGACAGACATGGATGTCTAAACATCTGACTCAACATCCTGTCAACCTGCTTGGACTAGCACAAGCACACATAGAAGTATCACTCCCCCTGAATATATGAACCTATGAGTGACTACTTACAGGAATATTCCATTACTCCCCCTGAATACATGCATATAAAAAGATACAAACTTCTAATGCATAGATAAAAGAATAACATCAGGTTTTGGGCATAAAGTCTTTCAAGGAATGTTCACCAACTAGCAGACCTATCAGGAGACCTAAGCTAGCAGACCTATCAAGGTCACACAGAGCACCTAGACTTTTATAAAAGTCATACACATAGACATGTTCCATGATATTATAACACATCAGTAGGAAACATGTACAACATAAATACTGAGAAAAATAAGTTCTTAGAGTAGCATCAAGATGTTGCAGCACAGTGCCAACATTTACACATAACCTAACATTTACACATAAAGGATATTTGTTTTAGCAATAATGCAGCCAATACAAATACCTAACAACTTGTCATCAACTTTTGTTGTTTGGTTTGTTTCTGTCTGTGCTTTCTTGACAAGACAGATGTCCCACAACTTGGTCGCACCTTTTCGAGGCACCCTTCCTTCTGGCCTCTTACTAGATTAGTCCTTGGAACTTTTCCTTTTCATATGGCTTTCTAGAGCCTATTTAAATGTCTTTTGCAGTTCTTTTTGCAGTTTCTACATTTCTTCTTGCTCTCTTGTCTTTGTGATGATCATCAAAAGAATTCATCTTAATGTTTGCCTTCTTCTTGGTCACACCTTTTCGAGGCACCCTTCCTTCTGGCCTCTTACTAGATTAGTCCTTGGAACTTTTCCTTTTCATATGGCTTTCTAGAGCCTATTTAAATGTTTTTTGCAATTTCTACATTTCCTCTTGCTCTCTTGTCTTTTTGATGATCATCAAGAGAATTCATCTTCATGTTTGCCTTCTTCTTCGTTCCTTACTGTCGTTCTGCACCAAGTAAGATTTCTTGATTTCTACTTTCTTTAGTTGTTTTTTCCGCTTTCTAGGTGGAGGTCGTTGGGCTTTGATCCTTGCCGGAGAATTTAGGATCCTCTTTGCTTCGTGTGCCTCTAGAATCCTCTTTTCTATATATGGGTTTCCCGCTTTCCTCCTTCCTTGGGGACCTTCTGCCATCTCCTTTTTTGACAATTCTAGGTAAGTACCCAAGTAACATGGTGGACGATGAACCTTTGTTGTGCCCCGCCCCCTCCCCCCAGTTTTAACGGG
>Ga0315915_1010755_pt1 | contig 10059 bp, 6 predicted proteins | sample MpolbnodulesMG_FD_207738 | JGI IMG/M metagenome (GOLD analysis project Ga0315915, IMG submission 207738) | Medicago polymorpha root nodule microbial communities from Los Angeles, California, United States - branched nodules | ecosystem: Host-associated > Plants > Roots > Nodule | place: USA... | reverse complement strand
AAAATAATTCCTGATTATTCTACAGACAGATATGAGTTTCGTTCTTTCGATACGAAACAGATATCATGCTTTTTCAGTTTTCACTGTAAAAATTCATCGTTTAAAATCAGAATAATCAGACATAAAATAATTCCTGCTATAAAATTCAATCATACTTTTCAGCTGAATATCATTGGTACGACAGTTTCTACATTCCGGACACTTCTAAAAATCTACTCAGACATACTATTAATATTAACTAAGCTACTGTTCATACTGTGCATCATAGTCGAAACAGAGAAAAAGAAAAACAAGATAAATGAAAAGAAAACAAGTAAATAAGAACCTGGAAAATTGAATTAAGCAAGCCTTTGTCTATCACGGCAACAGAGGAAGTAAAATGGCAATAGTTCTTAATTCAAAATTGCAAGTAATGAATCGTTCTTGATGACAGACTTAACTCAAAATGAAAACTAAACTAAGAATTCAGATTACAAAAAAGAAAACTGCTTCTGTATGTCTAATGCTTTCTAAACTTTTTCAACCCTTTTTCTCTCTTCTTTGGACCTATTTATAGGCCAATCATGCTCTTAAACGTGTTCTGGTCGTGCACTGCAGATGGAGAGAGTGGGAGGGAAACTGGGCAAAACTGCTTCGGAACGTGGGGGAGACTGATTCTCCCGAACCCGTGACGGGCGTCACAGGGTGTGACGGTCTGCTCGTCACGGGTAGCTGACGGCCAGGTTGTTGATGACGGCTAGGTCGTGTTGAAGGGTGACGGTCAACCCGTCACAGAGTGTGACGGCCGTCACCCTGAAGCTGGGTAATTCAGGACTTGTTCCTTTCTTCGTTTTTTCGCCGAATTTCGCCGTTTCTGCGCATGGAGGCCTCTATTGTTGTGTACCTGAAACATAGCCATACAACCCAACATAACATAGGCAAAAACAAGAGAATCTAGGCCTAAACTACACACAAAACGAGCTGAAATAATGTTGTGTTTTGCATGTTATCAGCCATGCACCCCGACCATTACTGAAAATGGGTCAGAACTGATTTTTGCTACTTTTAAGTGGAAAAAGCTCGGTTTTTTAGCCCATCTAGAGGTGGAAACTCTCCCTATAAATATCAAGTCTTACATTCATAATTTCTCATATTGAACGAAGCGGTTCAAGAGGAAGGCAAACACTAGGAGCTTCAACGGAGGAGTTTCTCTCTCCACACTCCAAGTCTATAGGGTATGACTTATTTCTTTTGTAATTTGTCATTAGTTACCATTAGTAACTAAATATTTTTAAGTTAGGGTTCTAAGATGAACCTCTATTCTGTTTGTTGGATATTTATTTAATTTAAAGTATGTATTTAGTTATTTCTTGATTGCTATTTAATTTTACTGTAATTCGTAAGATTTGTCTCCTCTAGAGCATAACCTTGATACCTAGGCACTTAGGGAGGTGACCAACCTAATATTGGTTTATACCTGTCTAATCAGGAAGTAATTAATTAGTAACTAGGGAAACAAGCCATAGAGAGCAAAACCCTGAGAGAAAGGTACTCAGGGAGGTGACATACCTAGTATTGGTGAATACCTGTAAGAATCAGGAAGTAACTAGTTAGTAATTACGGAAACAGATGACTTCACGACTTAAATCATCCCAACACCTTCATTCTCCTCGCACATTGGTAAGGTAGACGTCTGGGGCTTCCCGTTTTTAGAACTACCGAGAGGGAGAGTGTGATGTGTACTTCTAAGATTCAATAGGCAAGGGAACCTTTATGATACATTGAATTTAGGAACCCTGGTATTGGTCTTTGTTATAAATACCTCTAAGAAAGTAAGAACCTACACACAAACCAACGAGCGTAAGTGTACCTCTCTCTCTCTCAACATTGAAACTCGTAGGCACTCTGGTGTAATGGTTGCAACTGACAGCTGGAGGGAAATAATTCACATCTCTGAGAGAGTAAGACCCCACATCTACCAATCCGTATGATCAGCTGGTGCAACTTGACAACTGATAGGTAGTAAATCCCAATGAACTCATCACTTGAATAATACCTCTTTAAATATCGAAATAGACTTGACCATTACTTCAATCCAACAAATAAATAGAGATAATTCGAAGAATACTAACCGCTGCGAACATTCTGCAATCAAAACAAGTAAACATTGTTCTTTTGCAAACAGATTAAATTGCAAAACTCTAAACCCTTAATCTCTTTTACCTATGTTGATCCCAAATAAGTAATTAAAATTGTTTCGTCGAAACGACAATCCTTTGGATACGATACTCTACTTATCACTTTATTACTTGGTAAACGATTTGATACACTTGACTAAATCCGACCATCAATAAATCCACAAGGGTGTAACAGTTTGGCTTGGATCGCTTTTCAATCAAAAAAATGTTTTAACAGATGATTTCACATTGGTTCATTTATGTTTGGTTTTCACAATTTTTAAAAAGTGGAGTCGAACTAAACTCACCGGTTTAGTTGATTAGTTTGTTTGAAAATACAATTAAAAAAATCCATATTTTGATTCCCCCTCTATGTTTCATATCCTTGATACATATTCATGAGGAAACTCTATGTTTTTAAACAACTTCATATTCCAAAGAACATGTGTTATTAATTTATCTAAAACATGACAGTTTTAGAGAGCAAGACACTATCATTCATCACCAAAATATAATCAAATATTTCCAAAATATGTTTCCATATATTTTTTCAAAAGTCTTACACTTAGTCGAGTTAGTCTATAATCAAATGTCTCCGTGACGGTAACTCAGATGGTAAGGACAATGGATAATATATGCAAGGTCCAGGGTTCGAACCTCGGACACAAAAAAAAAATCCAATTAGTCTGCAAACAAAAAAGAAAAACATTACGATATATGTTTTATTTTTTCTCTCTCTCTTTGATGTCAACGGTGATGGGTTATACATGTTTTTTTTGGAAGAAATGAAATACATGCAGTGAGTTTGAGTGATAAGATGAGATTGTGATGGAAGAAAGCGAATGAAAATGAATGGATTAGGAAAAGTTTTATGTTGGACATAACCATACGTGTATGTTAGGAGGGATGATATTAGTAAAATAGAAGGTATCATCAGTTTAGTCTGTTGATTCTTTGGATCTCAAAATAAAATAAAAATGAGACTTTAACTAAACCAGGTCACTGGTCAGCTTAGGTAAATCGGTTTTGAACCAAACCACACTAGCTCAGATACTTTTTTGGTTTTGTTTTGTTTAGATTTATAGTTTTTTTTTTGTATTAACTGAACCACTTACATCCCTAGTATTAACTGAAGCCACCGGAGCTACTCTTCCAGTAGCAACATATCCTCCCAAGTATGATTTCAATCTCTAACCATTCACTTTAAAGTAGTTGATAATTTGGGGTCTTCCGGCTCAACATCTCCATTTGGTGATACTTCCTTGATAATGAACAAACTTGACCACTTTGATATTAGCTTTCCTGAAAAAATTTCAATCAGGAGTTGAAAAGTAGAACTTGTTTTCCCAGTTGAAACTCTCTCTTAACGAAGTGCTTGTCCTGATATGTTTTGGTCTTCTACTTGTAGATTACAATATTCTTATAAGCATTCAGCCTCATCTCCTCTAACTCATTAACCTTCAGAAGTCTCTTCTTATCTACAAATTTAGAATCAATATTAAGCAGCTTGAATGCCCAATATGCCTTGTTCCCTATCTCCACCTGTATATCACAAGCTTTTCCTTACACCAACTGTTTGAAAATGTCATGTTGAAAATATCATCTAATATTTTGCTGCTAAGGGTTAGAGTCAATAGTCTTCACAATTGGAGACAAAAAATAATTTAAATCTCAGCCCTTCATTATTTCTTTTACACATGTCTTGCATTTAAACCTTAAATGAACTAAATAGAGCAAAGACTAAATGGAGCATACCCGGACTCATGTCTAGCATCTAAACCTTAAATGAGCTAAATGGTGCAAAGGGTAAATGGAGCATACCTGATTCATAAATTAGACCTTAGATCTGCCTACCTCAAAAATATTTTAGATTAATGGTATATATTAAATCAAGTTTCCATATTTTAGATGTATTAACACAGTTTTTTTGTTGAGGAAGGGATAAATCTATTGGATTGATAAGGAGGTAATGAGTTCAACTTTCTCCGCCAAATAAAATAACAACTACCATTTCTCATTTCAAAAATAGTTTCCATGTCTAGTGTACTACATATTATATGATATGATTATAAAATAGATTTGGTGGCTAATGAGTTTTAGTTAAAAACAAATCGTGAAACAGTATTTGACCAAATGACAGAAATATGTATTACAAGGGATGTATGTTAAGAGTTAGGACAAAAAAAATATAGCTCATAATTAATATCTACAAAAACTATAAGGTGATACTTTTGGGGCATGCCCTGTTTGTTGTAAGGCGTGTTTGGATACTTTTGGGGAGCATGCCGTTTATTGTAAGGAGTTTCTCGACTTTAAGTACATAAATGACTTTGTTAAGGATGTACTTTTTGATATATTCAGACGGGCAAGAATATCAGTGAAGAAGGAGGCGCCTGTGAACTTCTTGACTGACCCACTAGATAGAAGATCAACACTCAGGCCTGCGGACGTTATTGTGTACGGATGGGTAGGTGGAAAACATGCTTGTGTAGACTTGACGGGAGTTTCACCACTTGTGGGATTAGGTGTCAGACCTTTTACCGTAGGACATATAGCCCATAAAAGCTACGTCAAACAAAGTGGCCACACATGAGAAAGCGTGTTCTGACAATCAACATGCTTTTATACCATTTGCTTTTGACACTTTCGATTTCCTAGCACCAGAGGTTGTTGACCTTCTACACAGAGTTCAAAAGGTCATGCATAGCAATGTCATGTCTCCTAGGTCCATGAATGTTGTGTTTACGAGGATTGGTTTTACCATCAAAAAAGGTCTAGCGGCGCAACTTGTTACCCGCTTGCCTTCTATTCAAGTGTAAATAATAGTTTATATATTTAAAAAGATTAATGTAAAAAAAAAAGTTGATAGACTGATAGTCAACATAAAAAACATTTCCTCTCAGAAGAAAAAAAACAACAACAATAGTAAAGAGGTCCAAAAAAATGACTTCACATCATTTTGTCTGATTGACAATCAAATACATCTATTTTTAATAAGATATAAGTTTTTTACTTCAAAAAGAAAAAGATATAAGTTTTTTTGTCAAGATATAAGTATTGAACATGCGAAAAATCAAGGACATATTAGCCATGAATCACAAACTACTTCCTTTGGCCACCATTTTCATCATTCACTTCATCATCAAATCAAATGCATTCCCCTTCTATTGCAAAGTGGGCATACATTCTTTATTAGGAACCACTCTTGAGTGCAGGTTATGTGAAATCTATGTGCACAGTCCAGTCTTCGAATTTCTTCTCCAGTGACAAAATTTTCCTAACATTATTAGATCCAATTTGTTAGGAAAAAGCCAACATACAGACCTGACATGTAGATGTATGGAGTTTTTTTTATCTTCATCGTAGTGAGTATATAAAACGAAATAGAAATTGAAATTGATTTAAAGTAACATGCATGCCCTAAGACTTAAGTTACCCTCAGATGATATTGAAAACGTAAAAATACCTTACCAGACAAATGCGACATGATTCTTCATTTTCAGGACTGTCATCCACAAGCTCAAACCTTTCAACTGCTATATCTGTCATCATTGCTTCCACTCTGCGTATCCACCGGTTGGTTAGGCGTTGCAGCCACGCCGGCTGCAAATTATTATTCGTACATAAGCATTCAATTAAATGTAAGGAATTGACTCTAACAATAATTCTTGTATTTATGGAGAATGTGTATGAAAAAGATAGAAAGAAAAGTTTAAAGAAGGAGACAATGAGAAAGCAAAAGAGATGAAAAAGGATAAAAGATTCGACACAAAAAAGAGAGATTGTGGATGAAAATATCAAATATTTATTTGCTTTGTTAATCACTTAAAAGATACACCATGTTGAATACCTCGTTTTGAGCATCATAATTTGATTGCTGAAGGTGGGGTAACACAGGTTTGTTTGGACCATTAATTGGTTGTGGAAGATGGCGTAACACGACGTTATAGTAGTCCATGGCCGCCTTATCCTGTAAAACACGTTTGCAAATATCAAACGTTTGATTAGAAGTTAAACCCTAGAGAAAACTACTATTAAATTAATTCATCACTGATCATATATGCCTAAGTATAAATTCTTGTATAATATAAGATATTTCTATCAGAAAATTTAAAATTAAGTCAAACTAGTGTTATATAAATTGAGTTTTTCATAAGCTATCCTAAAGAGCTTTTAAATAATATGAAACAATGTATAAACATGTTAGAAGTCGATTCTATAAACCATTTCAATCAATCTCATAAAGTCTTATGTCCATAAATAAACTCAAATAAGCCAATGTACATATAGAGAAATTGATCTAGTATAGACCACCTTTATTAGTAGTCTATCATGAACTTATACTTCAAAAATATTTGAAACTCCAAAGGACGATAATGTTCATCTTCATATTTACTATTGAAGTAATGATTTAATTGATATCGGTTTGATTAAAACAACAAAAATAAATATGTAGTTTGTGTTGAATAGACATCAATCAAGTCATCGTCTTAATCGTAAATGCGAGAAATCTTATCATTTTAAAATTAGTTCACGATAAATCATTTATGAAGGTGATCTATCGAAAAACTCACCTACAAACATATCCTAAATATCAAGATAGCTAAGAAAACAACTAGAAAATAATGAATTTAAAGCTTTGTAAGGATGGAGGTATATATTATTAGTGCATGTTATAACACTGAGTCCCTTATGTTTTAGTAATCATCAAATCAATCGTAGATATATATAAAATTTGAAATTAAAAATGCACAATACCTGCATCCTTAAAGGTTGACCTGAGCGTTCACGTTCCCAAGCAATTTGGACCTATTATACAGGAAAACTAATGAAGATGAAACGATGATCCCACTAAATCGTAGTCAAACTCTAAGGCTCAACTACAAATTAATATAGGAAAATCCTAACAATCATCCCAGAGACACTAATTAAGAAAACAAATATAATAAAAATTATCTTTAAACATATGTAGTCAAACTCTTCAAAGTATTAAAAAAATGTTTTTTAAAATGCAAAAAAAATCTTTTTTTGTCTTGTTAACTAGTATCCCTGCCCCAGAGACACTAGTTATCATGACTCATTAATATAACAATTTGCATCAAAAACTAATTATTACATCTCACATAATCAATTTCATTTTTCTTATATTGTTTCAACGTATTAGAGATGAAGATTTTGCATTGGATGTGTGGTAAATCTAGAAGAGATAGAATTAGAAGTGACAAATTAGATAGAACCTTTTAAAAAAATATTAGAGAGAGTTTGGGTAACACCTATAGTAGAAACTAGACTGAAGTGGTTTGGACGCGTAGAAAGAAGACATATGGATTTTGTAGTAAGGAGAGTAGATCAAATAGAGTGGAGTCAAATCACTAGAGGTAGAGAAAGACATAGAAAAACTATAAGAGAAACTATAACATAAACAGTGGAACACAAAAAAATGCTTTTGATTTGTGTCAATTAAGCATGGGTAACTCTACCCACCTTTTGTTGATGGGTAATGTAGTTGTCGCCTAAGATAATAGTGGAAGACAAATGAATGATTTTGATTGTTTTCAACTTAGCATGGGTAACTCTACCCACCTTTTGTTGATGGATAAATAAAAATTTCCCACATTAATTAGAGACTTTGTTATACTCTTTCCGCTCATCTAAATTGTCACTTTTGTGTTTTTTTCTTTCTCAAAATTATTGTCATTTTAGAATATCAATACAACATTTATTATTATTATTTTCATTGATATAACCTTAAATATAGAATTTCACTTAACTAGTCTATTAGGTGTTATATAAACATCTTTCAAATAAAAAAAGTTGTTTTATAAACAATACTAATTTTATTATTAAAATCATCTTAATAGATCACTTTCTTAAGAACCACCTACAACCCAAATGTGATAATAAAAATGAAACGGATGAAATAAAATATAATTAGAGATTGAATTTCAGGAAATACTCTCTTTGGTCCTTATTATAAGAAGAAGAAAAAAATATCAAAATTAAAACAATCATTAATTGTTGTAACTTTGTGAATGTTTTCACACATATACCTTCATAAAAGAAAAAAATTGACAAATATACTCTCATAAAAATTTATGAAGTATTCAATGTTAAAAATATATAAATATTAAAGGAAGGCTAGAAAAATCTGTAAATCAATAAATATACTTTAAAAGTTATAATTTTTTTCTTATAAATAACAGGAATAAAATAGAAAACTTTACTTGACAAAAAAAAAAAAATAGAAAACTTTCTTATATGGAAGACCGGAGGAGTACACGTTAAAAATAAATTCACATGCATTTTACCTTATAGGATTCTAAATAAATAATAAACAACAACAATGCATCCATACCTTATGCTCCATCATTTCTCTCACTTCGGGATTTGGAACATACGTTGGTTGTTGCTCAACATTTACACCAACTGTTACTTGTTGTTCGACATTCTGACCAACTTGAATCTCAGCGGTGTTCATTGTTGTCAAATACTTTGCTTTCTTGAAGATCGATAGAAAAGGAAAAAAACCACCAATAACAACAATTCAATACAAAATAAACAGGATAAAATCTTGAGTATATCTAACAGCCTCACTTTTTTTTTCTTTTCAAATTGCTAATTAGTTGAACATAGTAGTTACAAATAGTTTCAGTCACTCAAGGTTGTCAAAATCGGGACTTTACTTCAGGTCGAAAGGGAATAGCAAAATCGGGACTCGTAAAATCGCAATCAAAATCGAAGGATTTTACTCAATGACTTTTGTAGAATTGATATAGGAAATTGTAAAATCGCAATCAAAATCGATGAATTTTACCCAAAAAATTTAATGCTAAATATATGTTATAAATGGTATATAGTAAAAAATGACGTAGTTTATAAGAAATCGTAAAATCGCAATCAAAATCGATGAATTTTGTCTATTTTAGAATTTTACTATGGATTTGAGTCATTGAAGGTGAAGAAAGTCGCAAAATCTTAGATTTTAAAATTTAAGTTGGGAATTTGACAACAAATAACCTATCAAGTATCCCTAACATAGTCCCAAGTTGAAAACATTTTTGTGTTACCATCCACTAGTAGCCCCAAATACCATAGCATCATTATTTTTAGTATGCAATTGAGAAAATCTAACCCCGCATCCAAGAAGTTATCTAGAACATTTATGCCCATCAGACGATGCCATTTTGTAAGCTCTCAAAATTTCCTTCAACGCCCACCATGTTTTCAATTGTTGTTTCTCCATTAAGGAATGTATCATTAACACACTATTACCTCCATACTACCTTCACCTATCACATACCCTTTAAATTTTTGAATCCTACTCGCTGACTTCATAAGGACTCCAAAAGCCTTGTACTGCCAAAAGAAATAAGGAGAAATGGGATCTCTTTGCTTCAACCCTATCTTATTAACCACTACCTCATTGGGAAACAATTCACTTGAACAAAAAGGTTCCCTATACAAATACAAGTTTTCTTACACTTTGTCCAAACCTCACTAAACCCAAACCTTCCCAACATATATAATCCAAGGAAACAAAATCAACTGAATCCTACGTTTTCTCAAAATAGACCTTTAGGATTAAGCATCATTTCCCTCCCTCCTCTTCCTCGAATCGTCTATCACATCATTAACCACCACCACCTTGTCAAATAGTTGCCTTCCTCTAGAAAAAAAGTTGATTGATTACCATAATTAAAATGGCATCGCCGCTCTATCCGACTTGGCCCCTCTAACCACTTTGAGCCCACCATAAGAGTTGATATTATATTATGCTTTGTTGTGAAATCAACCTTAATCGAATCACACCAATGAAATAAACAAAGATGTGTGGAGCAAAAGATAGTGGTAATCTTAGATCTAAGTGTCTTCAAGCAATGACACACACAAAGAGCTAATACAA
>Ga0315915_1010752_pt1 | contig 10061 bp, 10 predicted proteins | sample MpolbnodulesMG_FD_207738 | JGI IMG/M metagenome (GOLD analysis project Ga0315915, IMG submission 207738) | Medicago polymorpha root nodule microbial communities from Los Angeles, California, United States - branched nodules | ecosystem: Host-associated > Plants > Roots > Nodule | place: USA... | reverse complement strand
AAACGTAACTTCCGATCGACTTTTTTTTTTTTTTTTATCAAGATAAACAATTTTATTGACATATTGAACAACTCTATCCCCTTCAATTGAGCCCTCCCTGGCCCACATACCCTGGGTAAGGATTGATGGTGGGAAGGATCTATCCGTAATACTAGTGTAATATTAGCTAATGGATTCATTCATTCAAATGGTAAACAAACAGGTCACATGGAGGGAAAGATTAGAATCCTATGCTATAGTTGAACGGCCCCCCTTTTTTATCATAAAAAAATCTATGCTATTGTGATCACCAATAATTGGCAGGTTGAACACTATCATAAATAATAATGGGAAGTCATTGTTATCCTAACAAACTACATACACCACAAAGAAAAAAGCCAAATTACATCAAAAAAATCTTAACAAGTTTATATATACTTGTAGATTTTTTTATTCTCGTTACACCCCATATTTTCTCCGTAACAACATCAAAATCAAAATATTCAACAGTAATACCCAAAGTATCCTTAGCATAAACATACTTGAAATGAATTTTTGTAAACTTACTTGAACTAAGTTTGTGTAAGATCTAGAAATTCAAAATGTACATGTGATATGTGACCGAGTTTGTGTAAACCACACTTGAGCTGAGCTTATATAAATGTACTTTAAACCTAATTTATGTGAACATGCTTGAATTTGGTTAAAGTATGCACATGAATTACGTTCAGGTACGATTTTCAGCCATGAAAGAAATGCAAAAACTCATTCAACAAAAAATGTTTATGTACACTTTGTGTGAAATAAAGTTCACGTACTTTTTTCAAATTTTTTTTTTGAATCATACGTGAATATCATTTGCTTAAGCGTATCCCTATTAATCCGTAGAAATCTTAAAAAACCTAATCTCAACAACAAAGGAAGATAAGCATTTAAAAAGGTTACATGAGAAGACAAAATCGAAGATGCTTGCTGCGATTACTTCTTCATTTTCAAGGCTAGAAATGCTGCTACACATTTACATTTGGAGATATCATATGGTCGCAAACTCAGTTCACATGGATGTTCTGGTTAGTGTTTTGAAAATTTGAATTAGTTACAAGGATGTATTGGTCCTTTTGTTATGTTTAAAATGTAGCAGCAGGTGTAAATATATAAAAAGAGGGTGTAACTAGCAAAAACGGTATATACTCATGCAAGGTCCTTTTGTTATGTACTAGTGAGAATACATTCTCACTTTTTTTTTTTGACAAAAGAATACATTCTCACTTGATATATTGGTTCTTTCATTTTTTTCCATGAGAATGAAAGGAACAATTATGTACTTGTAACCTTATATTCTAGTGATATTACATTCTCACTTGATATATTGGTCCTTTTGTTATGTTTTGAATCATATTGCCCGTCATCCGAGAGGTCACTTGGTTGCAAGATTATCGTTCCACCTTAAGGTATCTGGTTCGAGACTTGGTCCGAGCGAGAAGAAGAGAGAAAGTTGATCATATTATCCAACATTATCGTGTAGTTGGCTATATACCACTAGATTAAGAAAGAAAATTACATCTATATAAAAACAAATTCCACATTAAACTGTTTTTAAATAACCAGGGTTACACACCACCATGGATTAATTAAGACAAGTAGTAATATTAAATGTTCAATTAGGTAGAATAGAACCACTTATTCAATTTTATTTTTGAAGAACCACTTATTCCACATAAAGAGGCTTAATGAGCTTGAATATCTCTGCTTTTGGAGCTTTCAAAGCTTGGCCATTAGACCATTCTGACTATGCTTAGCAGGCATGCCATTCTCCTTGTCATCCAAATCACCTGGGCTTGGTGGAACATCTACTGCTGGTGAGCAATTGAAAAATCCATGTGGCTGCATCATAAACAAATTGTGTATGTACATAATCAGATTCAATTCTGTTAAAAGGTTTATGATTTATCAAAGCTGAAGACAAAATGCAAATCTCAGATGTTCTGATTACAAGAACTTGTATATTTGAGCGCTAAGTTTTTCAATATCAAACTCATTTCAATTTTGGAAAGAAAGAGTGACAAAGACGCTAAGGCGGACGGAAATACCATAAGCATAAAGCCAATGTGCTCCACGGGCATAACAGGCCAGTCTTCCAATCGAGGAATGTGTGTCACCCCAAATACGTACCTGAAATATTTCCGCCAAATAAGATAATATTATGTAGGAAAATTAATGATAATAGGATCAAAGGCTTAGATGCATTTTTGGTCCGTATGTTTTCATCTTCGTCATGATTTTATAATAAACTTGTTTTTCATTTTAGTGTCTAATATTTGGTTCATATTCGATTAGTCTTCGGTCATTGAACTCATAAACCACAATCAGTGGCGGATCTAGACGAAAATATTGGGGGTTGCGGTAAATATGAACTAAATATTATAATTGAAATTCATAAAAGTTATATACAATTTCATCCAAAAAATAACTAGTGAAATCCGCCCCTGACCACAATCATGAACTAAAAGTGTGAACTAAGTGTGAACTAAAAGTGTCTCAGGGGTACTATAGTAGTTTTCTATATACAATTTTTTTTTTTATTAGGGGGTGCCACGGCACCTGGGGGTCTCAATAGAGATCCGCCCCTGACCACAATCATGAACTACCTTAACTACTTGTGATAAGCTCCAATTCATGCAAATGGATTATATAATCCATGCAGATATATTTTCTTTGATAGTTTGATATCATATTTTGAAAAAGAGTGAAGAAACTAACCAGAGAACGATGTCGGCTTCTTCCAATGGTCGATTTTGCTTAACCCAAGTAGCCAAACCCTCTCCCACGCGGGGATTTTGATTAGGGAACTCTCCACCAGGATGCAGTTCGTCACGTGCGTAAGGTGTAACCCATAGATTGTGCTTCAAGAAAGCTGCTCTTCTTAAAAACTTAGCCTCTGATCCAGCTAAAGGTAAACAATTTGAACCAGGAACGAGTTTGTAACCTGTTAGATACCCGGTTCGGTTTACACTCCTCGTGTTCCTAACCTAAAAACAGAAGATGTACTTGAGCAACTCTAGATAGACGCTAGAGACGGTGCATATGTTTGTAGGAAATGTGCACTTGGAAAATTTGAATAAAGATAAAGTAGTAGAACTAGAAGATTAACTAATCAGCTTAAATGCATTCTAGTGGCAATAGATGTTCATGAATATGATTTTAAAAACAAGATTGCATATTAATCTACAAGAAAAAATTGGTCTAATTAATTGTCTATACTTTCTTAATATAAGTGGATATGATACTACTATGTTGCAATTTTCTTGAACTAATTGCCTACCAGAATCATGAATTTCGTGCAACAAAAACAATATTTATTTATGTGAATATATTATGAGTGTAATGGAGATGCATTGACGGTCAATAATAACTCGTGATATTGCCTTGTAACGTAAGTCAGCTTTGTAATCAATTTGGACATTGGTGTAAAACTAGTTTTCACCGACAATGTATATTCTATTTTCTTATAAAATATATATAATATATGCAGCACAAAAACTTGGCAACATCTTCCATAACTTACAGAACAGATGAAGCATAGAACAGCAGCCAGATTTGAAAATATACAGATTGTCCCTGTTACAATTTCTACAGTGGAGCGTGATAGAGGAAAGATCATATAGGAAAAATAATTAACCTCTGATGATTTTTCTTTCCTTTTTTTGGGGATAAAAATGAAGGAATAAAAACTTACAATCCAATGACGAGCAGATAAAGGGTCACAATCACGCATTGCTTCTAATTCCGATTTTAGCAGTTTTTCCTCGGCATAAAATGCATTGTTGTGAACATTATTCTTTCCCGGCTCTTCAACTTTGACATTCACCTCAACAACCTGGGCAGACAGAAGGTGAATATCGGTTTATTTATACTTCGCCATTGTATAAGATCATCAGAATAAATTCTCACATAGTGATCGAAGAGGGATATAAAAAAAATTGGGGTCTCGGGGATTATGTTGTCCCGGTTTTTTTTTCTTCTTGAAGACTAAAAGTTGCTTTTATTTTTCTAGGAATTAAATTGGATTTATCAGGGATTAAAACAAGTCTCCATTCAAATTATAATAGCATGCTGACCTGATTAAATGCTTCACCGGGCTTGCAATCAACTGCCATGTCCATACGAGCAACGAAAAAGTGTTGATGGACAGGCGCATATAATCCAGGTGCAATAGTTGTGCCATATTTTCGAGTTTCACCTTGTTGCAATGCACCTAAGCTGAGAATTCCTGTGAGCTTGACCTCGGCTTCTATTTTTCCATCCTACAAGGAAGAAAGAACAAATACTTAATCACAGAGAAACTCAACTCACATGCTTGATGTTCAAACATTTGCATCTAACCGAAAGCCATGATTAGATGCTCGGAAAGAATTTCGGAATATCAGATAAGAAAAAGCAAAAATTCAACCATACGCTTGTTGAAAACATTAAAATCGAATATGCATTCACAGTCAGCATAATGATCCAAGTGATGCTATTAATCCAACTTTTGTCCTAATCTAGAGTACATTGCTCGATTCTTCCATTGAATCTCTTTGAATACTCTCTATACAAAAACTACCTGAAATATTACCTTCTATGCATTTAGGCATATTTGGATAAACAATTCAATTAAGTTCACATGTATAAGTTATTTCTATAATAAAAGGTAAAATTATTGAATGGTTCTACCAATGTAGTATAACAGACTGAGATAAATGCATGACTAATTGACTTGCCTGATAAAAGTGCCAGTAAAATCCATACTCATAGTTAGCAACAGTGCATATAAAAGACACTGTCAACCTTCTAGACCGTCGAACTTCAGCCAAACCTGTTCTCCAATCTTGATGCTTCCATAACATACCATGATCTTCTTCATGCATGCAAACACAATTCTCGATTGTTTCAACACCTCCATAAAAGTTTGTAAAGTGTGCATCGAAGTACTTGATATAGCCTAAACAATCACAACCCTGAAATAATGGTACCAAGCAAAACGAATTCAATAACATCTAAATTTTTAAAAAAGGAGAAAGAAAAAAAAAGATATGAATGGTTGGAAAATAAGCAATTAAATGCGTTGACCTTCTTGAGTGAATGAGCATTTTTACCGAGGCCATCTTCCCCGGCATCAAAAGCATTTTTCCTATAATGAGGATCATTTGGATCTCCGTAAGGGACAACCATCTCAACAAAACTCAATCTGTGGGCCACAGGCCTTCGGCCACGACTTCCATCAATATAAGCTACTGAATAAATAACCAAACCCTCCCTAGGAGTGAATCCAATACGAAAGTTCCACTGCAAAATTGACAATTCGTTTTAGCATTTCTCAATGTAGCTCATATGAAATAAATTTAGAAAAAGAACATAGACAATTAGTTTTAGCACCTTCTGCCATTGAATGAAGTTCCCATTGACACGAAAGCTTGGACCATCTGGCTGAATAATCTGTAAGGGTTTCACATCACTTCGATCAACTCCTCCCCGTGTTTCACCAGAAGTATAATTTCTTAATGGATCAGCCTGTGGAAGGGGAACAAGCTTACGATCTTCAAACTCAAGGACAACCATATTTTGCATATCGACAAGTACATGTATTCCTTCAACCGGACGGGCATAGCCGTTTTCCATAGGACAGTCACTCTCTGTCCTACAAAAGAATAGTGGTTTAGCAAGTCTGCGACTTGGAGCATCACCTTCACTATGATATCCGGCACACCTATAATATTTAACGTAACAAACATTAGAGAAAGGAATGGCTGAAATAAATTGTAACGTGTCAATCAAAATCATCTTGATTTAGAAGCTAACCATGGATCCACCATCACAAGATCCATATCTTCAATTCCTCTCTTCTTCATTGCCTCTCGAAACGGAGGAAAGTCCTTTACAACAGCTTCACATTCAGCATACTCCACAGCATCCTATAGGTGCAGAGTGAATTATGCAAATAAACAATTTTGAAGAGATTATTGGTTATACTAATAATCCCAATTTTTTAATCCTCCAGACACGTGTTTCTTTCCAAATCCATTCAAATTGATTAATAGTATATATTTACCATGGGAGGCTGAACATCTGGAACAACTGTAGAAGCAATCACTTTGCCCCTATGATGTCCACCACGAGTTGTTGCATGAACTTCTGTAAGTTCAACGATCCATATGCTTGTCTCATTTGACTTTTTATTATAGACAACCAATCTCGCTTTCCTTGGAGGCAATTTAGTTGGAATCACAGGTCCACCTTTTATTCTAGGGAGCAACGAGGGTTGGAAAGGAGGGAAGAAGTACGCATCTGCTAACGCAACAACTTGTTTTTCCGGTTCTACCAAGCCTACTTCAATGAATCGCATACCATCCCTCACCTAACAAGATTATCAAAGATATTCATCAGCGTGCAAACTCGAGAAAAATCTACACCAAAAGAGGAGAATGTTTAATGTACCTCAGGTGTTGCTCCGGCTGCTCGAACAGTTGCAACAGCTACGGATATTTCAGCAGCAGAAAGTGGATCCAAAGGATGGCAAGTTTGTGCTTTCGCCATTACTGTAATACCTATGTCAAAGGAAATGGTTTCTTTTCTATCTTTTAATTCTGATAGAAGAAAAAATTTCATTGAAGAGAAATAGAAGTTAAACTAGGCAGCAAAGATCAAGATCAACAACAAAAAAAGCCTAGAAAAAAGCAGGCATGAAACTTAGTACACAACAAGGCTTCCTAATCCACCACCAAACAAAACATAGCAACAAAGTTGAAGCATCCATAATCAGAACACCACAGAGAAGCTAAATCCTATAATCCTAATTCTGTTCCAATCGAAAATGGGGTTAAAAAAAAACAGTTGTGTTATTTAACAACTAAAATTAGACAACTTTCGTGACAACTAAAGTGGTTAACGTAGTTCAAATATATTATTAATTATGTTCGGTATACAGTAAATTGATACACCAAGTGCCGAAACTCATTAGACACGAACTTGGATGTGGTTAACCATAATTGTAGGTGTTCAACTACATGTAGATTTGAACACTTCAAAATTGTGGTTAATCACGTTCTAATTTGTGAAATTTGAAACCTGTAATATCCATTAACCACCTATTTGAACGTGTTAACCATTTAAAAGGTTGTCGCAAAAGTTGTCTAAATTTGATAGTACAAAAATTATTTCTCCTTCTCCCATATGATCCACGCATACAACAAGAACAAGGCATGGAAGTAAGTAACACAAACAAAAAAGCAAAACAAGAAAAGAGAAAAGATTGAGAACCAGCATAAAAGAACATGCAGTGTGTAATTACCATCAATGCTTTGAGGTGAAGTTATATGAGATCAATAATACTAAAACTTGAAATTCAATTGAGTCAGATAATTAGAATAAAGAAAGACAAATAAACAGACTCGGTACAATATTACCCTGAGAAAACATGCAGTGAATTTATTGCCATTTTATACGTACAAAGTATTCAACGGAGTTTGATTGTGACTAATCTCCGCTGGGAAACTTGTTGGACACACAAGGTAAGTTCTCCCTCCCAACTGAGATTTTTCCATACATATTCAGAGATTGAACTCTTGACCACTTACTTAAGGTGCTCGAGTCCCTTACCACTTGGATCAACCACACGTTGTTGCTAACTCGTGCTTTACTTAGACACAATAAAATTTGACTCAAAATTAAACAACACTAATTTGATTTGACTGACTTGTTTATTCCACCCCAACAACCTAAAGTTGAACTATTTCTATCCCTTCAATTAATTTATTACCATCACAAGCGTAATCGCGACCACTACCACAATTTAAAACTATGGCAGTGTTGATCAAGTCAAACACCAAAACAATCACATAAAAAATAAATAAATACTTAAACAAATAGAAATATTTTGAAATTAAAGAAGAACCTTTGGAAGAAGCGGATTTAGGAGGAGGATCAAGGCGCGAATCAACGGCAGAAATGAAAGGTGGCTGTTGTTTTTGCTGAGGAACATTAGGAGAGGTTGCAGTTGCAGCAGTTTTGTTGTTATTTTGGAGGGAACAACAAATAGGCGTCGTTTTTTCCTCAACTGTGGCCATTGCAAAGGATTAGCAAGCTCACCGTAGTAAATTCCACTGTAATATTCCACTGACATACAGTAATAGTAATCACACTTGTTTCACCTTCCTTCCTTCCACCACTCTCACTCTCTGCAACTCAATGCCAAGATCAACACAAAGTCACAAACACACGCACACTCTCTTTTGAAGTAGCTAGAGAGAATATAATGAGGAGTTGTGATTGGATGAAAGATACTTAGTTACTATATAATTAGTGGATTTTTAATGCTTTCCAGCAAGACCACCAATGTTACTTAAAAAACAAAAATGTTTTCTAGTAATCCATTTTCCTACGCATGCGACATCTGGTTAATCACATGTAAAAAATCTTAATCATATAGTTAAATTAACCATAGTTTTGATCGTAAATTGAATTAAGAGGTAATATTCACTTTCGACTTTGAATGTGTAATGAGTAGTTGGAATAGTCCTTCAATGTATAAAAATTTCAAAATAGTCATTGTGCAATTCGTTAGTCAAAATAGTCCATGATGTCAAAATGCTTCATTAATATTGTCATATCATATTAGTCCTTCAATATATTTATTTATTGTTATATCAGTCCTTATAAGTACTTACTTATTGTCATTTTAGTCTTTATATGAAAAGAGTTCTTGTGAGCGTTAAGAGATTATTTTAACGTTGGAAACTATTTTGACTAACATAGTGCACAATCAAAAATTGTTTTAAAATTTTAATATATTGAGGGACTATTGTGACTAGTATTAAGGTTAAAACTCACTATCATCCCTTGAATTAATCATTTACTCAAGTGATTAATCAGAGTGTCCATGTGTTATTAGTGCTTATAAAATAAGCGGGGTTTGGTGAATATTCCAAAAATATTTCATGGCTATTGTTTTAGAAATGGAAATGAAGGAATGATGAATTAAGTGGTCAAAGTGGGAATGTGAGGTTGATGTGTGGGAAGAGAGAGTGGTGACGTGAGGTACAAGACAATGTTGCCAAATCAGCTAGTTAACCACCACTGAATATGAAACAACAACACCCAAACTGAATGGAAATGCAACATGCAATAATGCAACTCAAATAATGGCATATTGTAGGACCCATTCTTCTTTTTAAAGAAAAATACAAACATTGGAGAGGAACTTTGGATTAGTGGATGAGACGGAGAAGTTTAATATGATAAAAAGATTGAGAGTTCAATCTACACTCAAATATTTGTGTATGGACCCCCTATGGAGGATCTAACACCATCCCAAATGCAGGGAGGTGTAGCTCCATAAGCCTTGGTATTAAATATGTATTTTTATTGGGGAGAAAAAGTGAGTGATGTTTGTGGAGTAGAAGAGCTAATTTACTTTTATGGGTGTGGAATGACTTTCAACGACATGTAGTGGAGTGATGTTTGGAGATGGTAGAAATACCAATTTTTGGTTGGATAAGTGGGTTTTGATAATGCAAAGTTTCTCCTATTAACTTCTCAAAATTACATTGACATCACTCTTTATGTGAGAGATTAAAATGAAGAGTGAGATGTTAGATTACTGAATGAGAACCTTCCTAATGTCATTGTGAATCAAGTGATTCCACTTTCGGCTCCTAAAGATATTGACGGTCTTGGTATTTTAGGGTGGGAAGATATCATCACCCATGTGTTTACCGTTCAAAGTGCTTATACCTTACATGATCATACTACTTCTATACCTCATGCAGTTGAGGTTGATTGAAAGATTTGGGTTAGAAAGGTCTCAATTGTATTTAGGTCCCGTTTGGATAAACAGTTTATATAGATGCTTATAGCATTAGGGCTTATAACATTAGAGCTTACATCATAAGCTTTTATACTTGATATGCTATTTATGTTTGGATATGTACACTAAAAGTACTTACATAAATTGAAGTGTTTGGATGTGACATTACATAAGCAATTATCGAAATTTTAAATATTTTTAATTTAACAAAAAAATCAAAGAATCGAACCACAGTTATCAA
>Ga0315915_1010751_pt1 | contig 10064 bp, 10 predicted proteins | sample MpolbnodulesMG_FD_207738 | JGI IMG/M metagenome (GOLD analysis project Ga0315915, IMG submission 207738) | Medicago polymorpha root nodule microbial communities from Los Angeles, California, United States - branched nodules | ecosystem: Host-associated > Plants > Roots > Nodule | place: USA... | reverse complement strand
TTAGGAAACGGAAAGCAGCTATGGGAAGTAAACAAACTGTTCCGCGCGCTGTGTTAACGTCCAATGCTGCTTCTCAGGTATGCGTTGATTGATCATCATTGCATCGTTAAATTTCGAGCTGATAGTTGATAACTTATAGCTTATACGACTAAAATAGACTTGTTTGATATTGAATTTCTTTTTTATGGTATAATGACTTGTTTTTTTTGGGGCCGGAGCAGCTTTCGGAGAAGTTCAACCTCGAAGGAAATATTGAATTGCAGGTATTCTGCCGGCCTAATGAATTAAATTGTTTTTATAAAAAAGAGATGAAATCACAGTAAATTAGTAATACATTAGCTAATGGTTGCTTTTGCGCGATGGAGCAGGTCAATGTTGGTTCTTCAGGGTCAGGAGCCGCAACACAAGTAGATATTCAGCTTTCAAATACTAGTGGCTCAATGGTTTTACATTGGGGAGTAATCTGTGAAAGTCAAGGGTATGTTCAGTATTAGAGTTTTCAAGTTATTTGGATATATATCTTGTTACTTGAAGGAGATCTTTTTCCCTTGTTTACTGTTTTCCAGGAAGTGGGTACTTCCTTCTCGTCGCCCAGATGGAACGCAAGTTTATAAGAATAGAGCTCTCAGAACCCATTTTGCTAAAGTAAGTTCCAACAACAACTACGAAAGAAAAAAAGGTTTCTTAAACTGAGTTGACTGGTTCAAATATTGATGACTATTTTTTCTTTTATTCTTTTCTTATTAGTCTGGCTCTGGATCCTTACTTAGCATAGAAATTGATGATCCTGCTGCACAAGCCATTGAGTTCCTTATAGTAGACGAAGCTCAGAATAAGTGGTGCGCTTATCATAATCTAGCCTTTTTATAACCCTATATATAACCCGCAGTGTTATTGTGAAATTGAATATAGTTATTTGCTCTTTTTTTCTTTTCTAAGTAAAGGTATAAAAACAATGGTGGTAACTTTCACATCAAGTTACCAATAAAAGATAAGGTAGCTCAGCAAGTTTCAGTTCCTGAAGACCTTGTACAAATTCAAGCATATATTAGGTGGGAGCGAAAGGGTAAGCAGTCATACAGCCCGGAGCAAGAGAAGGTCAGTAATCAAGTCATGTTCATGTCTTTGCATTTAGCTGCAAAGTTTTGCTTCCTATAATGTTCCTTTCAGCTTATTCTTTTTATGATTTTCATGGTTTCCTATTTGGTTTGGTTTACTTTCCAATTTCATTGCTACGTTGCTTTGATGATTTGTCTTTCAGGAATATATCAAACCTGTTTTTTTGATCTATCCAGGGTACACATCCTTGATTACACCCAGCAAGCATAACGTCTGAAAAAAGACCAGTCTCTTGAATCTACTATTAATGTTATGCTTATGTATGCTCAAACTAATTTTGCTATCACCCCTACCTTCCTGGTCCATGTCTTTATTTTTACTTGGTCCTGGTCCTCATTTACAATTTTTTCATGATCCTACGTATGTAATTGGTTTTAAGGCTCACTCACTGGTTTCAGTGTATAGTTTCCATGAAATATTAGTTAGTAATAATAATGATAATAGTCCTTCTTTTTAATAGGTTCACAACTAGTACTGCGTAGTCCATACAGTTCTGTAGATAATGCGACATAGTCTGGGAAATGGATTTGATCACATTGCTGTCATTCTCTTGTAGTTGTTGGAACTTGGGATTTTGAATTGAACAAAGTGTTAGCTAAATACATTTCAATTTTTAAGTCAGAACTAATGCATTTTGTCTTCCAATGCATTGTTTTTATTAGATTTTTCCTTTTTTTAGGAGGAATATGAAGCGGCTCGACGTGAGTTATTGGAGGAAGTAGCTAGGGGTACTTCTGTACAAGACATTCGTGCAAGGTTGACTAACAAATCTAACGATGTTGAAGTAAATGAGCCTAACAAAGCTAATGCTGCTGAAGTAAAGGGGTCTTCTGCTACAAAAACAAAGATCATCCCTGATGAACTTGTACAGATTCAAGCTTTTTTACGCTGGGAAAAAGCGGGGAAGCCTAATTATTCTCCAGAACAACAACTTGTAACCTTATAAAATCCTTTCTCATATCTTCTTTTCTGCTGACATTATAGTATTCATTTCACCTAATCAGGCTTTTTTGCTCTCTTTCCGTAATTGACTTAGATTGAATTTGAGGAAGCAAGAAAAGAATTGCAAGCTGAGCTTGAGAAGGGTGCTTCTGTGGATGAGATACAAAAGAAGATTGCCAAAGGAGAGATAAAAACAAAAGTTTCCAAGCAATTGAAAAACAAACAATACTTCCGTGTTGATAGAATACAAAGGAAACAAAGAGATTTGATGCAGCTTATCAACAGAAATGCTGCTAAAAACATAGACCAACAACTTGCAGATGCAGACCAACAATTTGTAGATGCTCCAAAGTCTTTGACAATAATTGAAAGATATGCCAACGCAAAGGAAGAAGAATATGATACTGATAGTGTTTTGAATAAAAAAACTTACAAGCTTGCTGATAATAATCTTTTGGTTAGACACTTTCATCAACTTGCTGTTTTTTTTTTCATCTCTTTTCGCCAGAAGGTCTTCTTTTGGTTATGATTCTAATTTTAATTCAATCATTCTTTAAGGTCCTCATTACCAAAGATGGAGGTAAGATTAAGGTTCACCTGGCTACAGACTACAAAACACCTGCTATACTTCACTGGGCCTTATCCAGAACAACACCTGGAGAATGGTTGGTAAGTGTATAATGTTAAATTTAAAATTGACTTGAGAATTGAATGTTTTAATTGATGTATCTGTTGTGTGTATATCTCATTGCGTTTGTATTTACATGAAATGTAATGTCAATCTTAGGCACCACCTGCAAGTTCTCTGCCCCCTGGGTCTGTCATTATGGATAAGGCTGCAGAAACACCCTTTAAAGCTGGTTCTTCATCTGATCCTTTTTCTGAGGTTTCTATAATTACAATCTGAAGTTTTTTTAATCTCTTAGGTCTTTGATGTCTGAGTTTAAAAAATCTGATAATATTAATACAATTTTCAGGTCCAGTCCTTAGATATAGAGGTCAGCGATGACACATTTAGAGGATTAACTTTTGTCATTCTATCAGACGGAAAGTGGTTAAAGAACAGCGGATCAGATTTTTCTATTGAATTTGGTGGGAAGAAGCAGATACAAAAGGTTACACTTCATGGAATTGTATCACTGGTTCCCCTAACTCGACATATATTTGTCAAAATCACAATGTTATTTTGATTGACAAGCCTTTATTTCCATTGAAGGATGTTGGTGATGGCAAAGGTACAGCTAAGTTCTTGCTGGATAAAATAGCAGATATGGAAAGTGAGGCACAAAAGTCCTTTATGCATAGGTAAGTAATCCCTAAAAAAGTTTTCCTGCTTTTTCTAATTGCTGCTATCTGTCATTTTCATTAAGTATTAGAAATAAAGTTTTCATACAAAATCTTAAGAAATCATGATCTGCAATTGCTTTTATTGCGAAGCATGTGGCTTGAAGACTGGCCCATTGTCTTCAACCAATAATTTTAGTCAAAGTAGTCAAATTTGGGATTTTACGCATAATCGGTAAGGGGAGGTAAAATCGTAAATGTAGAATCTTTAATCTTAGGATTACACAAAATTCATAAAACTCAAATACATGCATATTATACATGCATATAAGATAGCATAAGACAAAAAAACCTTAAATTACATTTTAAATACTAGCGTAAATTAAATTCATAAGAATAAGTCACATAATAGCATAGTTGCATAAAACTTACACAATTAAAACTTAAAATACTTATGCAATTCACACACTAAAACTCACATATCAACAGCATAACACTTGAAATACTCATGTAATTAAAACATTAAATCAAACTCACAAGTCTCATACAAAAAACAACTAAAATTGGATTATACAGGGTTTCTCAAAAATAAGATTTTGCGTAGACTCATAATCTTTGAGGACAAGTATAATCACAAAATCGTAGGATTTTAGGATTAAAATTGGGTTTATGATTGTAGTCTTATTGGGACACCAATGCCAAATACTATTTCTCCATGTTACATGCATTGTATATATCAATGGTTTAGTTGAGCTGCCTTCAATCATTGTACACCAGGTACCGAGTTTGTTTTGGCTTACTATGACGACAACACAGAGGTGAAAAAGTTAGAGTGGGGTTGAACCGGCTCTTATACCTTGTTGACTAGAGGGATTTTAAAGATTTAGACTTAGGAAAAGTGTGAAATGCTCGAGTTATTAGCACTCAGCAGATTGGATTTATTTACATACATTCTATTTTTTATTTTTTTTCAGTGACTGATGTTAGTGTTATGTTGTAGGTAGGGATAGAACCTTCAAACTCATTCTCACTTAACTCCTTAAGTGACACTCCCACCCCAACCACTAAGCCAACCTTATATTCTATTACATACTTCGTAATTAATTACGTTATATGTTTTTGAGGAAAATAAATATGAGTGCAATATATGAAAGTACATGAACCTAGGCATTAAATGCTACTATTCCGATCAAGTTGCTTTCTGTTTCCAAAATACAAAATATTTCATTGTAAATAACTATGGTTGTGGACCAATGGTAAACTTTAAAACAATGATTATAGGAAGGGAACAACTCTGACCCCATGTGCTAGCTTTTGGGGTTGAATTTTCAAGGATGACAACGGGTAGGGTCTAAGTAGAGTACTGTAGTACCTGTTCCCATACAGACATTTGATATCCTGGCCTTTGATTATTATATATTTTAATCTCATCTTCCTATCATACAAAATGGTGCCAACCAAAAGATTGAAGAAAGGTAGACATAATGAGAATGAAAAATGTTTCATGTGTGATCTTTAATAGAAAATTTTTATCATACAATTACAATGATAATGGCTTTTAAAAAAAAATTACAATGATAATGGTTCTAAATGTTGGATGCTAATGCCAACAAGGAAGTAAACTCGGTGCTGCTGAGATGAGAGCTCTACGATGGATGTGTGGTTATGCATGATTATATGGGATTAGAAATACAATTATTAGGTAAAATATTGTGGTAGCTCCCATTGTAAGAAAGATGGTTGAGTCTTGTCTTAAGTAATTTGGGTATGTATGGAGAAGACACGTAGAGCATGGGTAAGGAGGGTTGAAAAAAAGGAATATAATGCAATAGTTATAAAGAGGCAGACCAAGAAAAACTATAAGGCCAACTATTAAGAGCAATTTAGAGGTAAATGGTTTATCATTGAACTTAATCTATGTATGTGTTCATCAATATTGGCATCTTATACTCCTTGACTGCATGCTTTGAGTTCACCAATATATTCTCCTGGATCTGAAGTAGCCCATGTTGATTCAATTGATTCACCAAAATACTTAATAGGATCTTACTTTGTTCATTAGAATCTGGTTAAGTCACTTATACATCTGTTTTTGCAGATTTAATATTGCGGCGGATTTGATGGATCAAGCCAAAAATGCTGGTCAATTAGGTCTTGCGGGTATTTTGGTGTGGATGAGATTTATGGCTACAAGGCAGCTCATATGGAATAAAAATTACAACGTGAAGCCACGGTGAACTTCCTATATATGTTTAGTATCACTTTGTTTATGCACTCCAGACATTAAATTTTTTTAAGCCTTCTGGAAAATATTAATTATGAATCACATATCTTGCTTTCTTCTTAAGATTTGGTCAGTTTATTGCCTTTCTTTTGTGAACAGGTTCATTCTTTTGTTATAATATATCTCTTTTTCTATGCTTAATCTCTTCTGATCATAAGCATTGGTTACTGATTTGAACAGTGAGATAAGTAAAGCCCAGGATAGGCTTACAGAGTTGCTCCAGGATATTTATGAAAGCTATCCACAGTACAGGGAAGTTGTGAGGATGATCCTTTCTACTGTCGGTCGTGGAGGTGAAGGTGATGTAGGACAGCGTATTCGAGATGAAATCCTTGTCATCCAGGTAGATTTGCTTTTCCTTAGTTTCTGCGTATCTCTCTCCGCTCTACATCGATCTTGAATTACATGGAAAATTTCTGTTCGGTTTGTAGAGCAAAAATAATTGCAAGGGTGGAATGATGGAGGAATGGCACCAGAAGTTGCACAATAATACTAGTCCTGATGATGTTGTAATCTGTCAGGTAATACGCTGTTGTTGATCTCTTTGTAATACTTATGGTTTCCTTGTCATCATCACCTTTGATATTTCGTTGAAAATCTTCCCAGGCACTAATTGATTATATAAGTAGCGACTTTGATATTGGTGTTTATTGGAAAACATTGAATGACAATGGAATAACAAAAGAACGTCTTCTGAGCTATGACCGTGCCATCCGTAATGAACCCAGTTTTAGCAGAGATCAGAAGGAAGGTCTTTTGCGAGATCTTGGACACTACATGAGGACATTGAAGGTTGGATTCATATGTGGCTTAAATTGAGTTCTATTTTGCTTTCTTACTCTTCTTTTCCAACTTGTGATTTCGCATGTTTAAAATGTTGTTGGTTTCTATTCTACATTTTTCTCTTTTGTCATGGTTCTTATTGTTTTGCCAAAATGGTTGCATATACATCGGAATATGATCACGATAGATATGTTGCACTGCACCCCTGATACCGTAAGAGAAAAACAAACTGGAGCTAATTTGTACCGGATAAAGTTTGTTGTTGTTAATGATAAGCTGCAAGGGGAGGGGCAAGGTTCAATCGAATTACTAGCTTGCATTATATAAGCACACCCTGCTGCAACAGATTATTTGAATAGTTGTTTATGCTCTCATTCCCCCTTTTGGTGCTCTTCTAAGAAAACATTAATCTTTGGTTTACTACCAGCACCCTTAACATATTTGGCCAACTTTTCAATTATATTTTGCCATATGATGATTTTAGTTTGATTATATAATATGCAGGCAGTTCATTCAGGTGCAGATCTTGAATCTGCTATTACCAACTGCTTAGGCTACAAATCTGAGGTAACAAGGTTTTTAAGACATCTGTTGCCCAGGATAGTTTTTCTTATATTTAGAGATCTTGCTATGAATTTATACTCTATTATTCCTCAGGGTCAGGGCTTCATGGTCGGGGTGCAGATAAATCCAGTGTCTGGTTTGCCATCTGGTTTTTCGGTAATGTCATGTTACTTCATATGATTTTTTTTGTGATAGTTATACCTCCTGAACTATAACAATTATTTGTCTGATCTATCGCAAGCAGGAGTTAGTCCAGTTTGTCATGGAACATGTTGAAGAAAAGAATGTTGAACCCCTGATTGAGGTATATGCTGATTTAATATTGTAGTAAGTATTTCTGATATATTTCAAAGTAGTAAACAGAATACACACACAAAAACGTTTCAACAGACTATTATAAATCTAAGTAAGTTGGTGGAAATGTTCTGTTGGTAATCTCTTTGTTAACACATCTTCCAGCTGATGCCCAGAAGGAATGTAGGTTGTAGTTATCAATCTATTATCTAGCTGTTCTTTAATGAAATGTCGGTCTATCTCAATATGTTTTGTCCTGTGTCATGTTGAACATGATTATGAGTAAAACTGAGAGTCAATTTATTGTCGCAGAACAACTTAATAGGGAACTTAATAGGGTCTTCACATCGTATCTCCAAATCTTCTAGCATAATTTTCATCCACAATAGCTCACAAATTCCTTGCGCCATTTCTCTAAATTCTGCCTGAACGCTTGATCAAGCTACTATACTTTGCTTCTTACTCTTCCAAGTAACAAAGTTCCCACATAGGAGGGTACAATAGTCTGAAATAGATCTTCTATCATTCACCAAATTTGCATAATCATCATTAGTACACACGTACATAGTTAGGCTTCACTCTTTTAAACAAGAGTCCTCTCCCTGGATTGACTTTGAGAAATTGTGAACATGATCTGCGGCTTGCAAATGTCTCACCCTTGTCTCATGCACGAATTGACTCACCACACTAACTTCATAAGCCAAATCCAAAGATGAAGGCTGAAAGTAGTAGAGACCATGTGTTTCATAATCTGAACAGGCTTCAATGTTTTAAACAAGAGTCCTCTGATCTTCTCCCTGGATTGAATTTGATACTGTACATCTACAACTTGATTCTAGTGGTTAGATAACAGGTGGCCAAACAAATTTTAAGATAGAAAATGATAATATCTTAGAATTTGGGCTTATGGCCTAACTCAAAACTACAAAAGCAACTTGTTAGGTGAGGGATGTCCACCACTTATAACCATTATTTAGACTGCACATATCTTATTCCATTCCCTCCTTTATCTTAAACCCTTCACACCACAAATAAAAAAATATGTTGAAATGTGAAAACCTCCTCGTAAGAGCTATTTTGATATATTCAACAATATTTCTCATTCATTCTGATAGGATACAATTAAGATATTCTGAGATGTTTTCTAGATAAATCGTAACAGTTTGCATATACCCCTTACACTTTTTCTACTTATATGTATGCATGATTGTTTTTGATAGGGTTTGCTAGAGGCCCGTCAGGAACTGCGACCATTACTCACTAAGTCCCAAAGTCGCCTAAAAGATCTTTTATTTTTGGACATTGCCCTTGATTCTGCGGTTAGAACAGCAGTGGAAAGGGGATACGAGGAATTAAACAATGCTGGACCTGAGGTGATTCCCTGTTTTGGGGGTCTAATAGTTCTTATATGTTGCTCACCGTTTTTTTATGTTGACATATATAATCAGTATTTTTATAGAACTTAAATATGCAAGGATATGACGCCTGATATGCTCATGTGTGGACTATGCAGAAAATAATGTACTTTATCTGTCTGGTTCTTGAAAACCTTGCACTTTCATCAGACGATAATGAAGATCTTATCTACTGTTTGAAGGTATAGTGATATGTTCATTTTTATTTCATACTCAGTGGTCATATCATTTTTCAAGACCCTCAGGCTGGTCTCTCATCTGAGAAAAGATTCACAACACTAGCAAATAGTTCGGTGGTGCATTTCTTTAATAGTGTTTCGTTTTAAATGCAAGCTGAACTTAATTGATGATGGCAAAGTAGGATTCCTGTTACTACTAAAAATTTTTTTAATCCATTGTGAGGATCATTCTGGACAGAGCCATGACCCTTTCCATCTTATTATTTTCAGCTGTTCATTATGCGCAATATTTTTATTAATGCTTGTTCCATATTAATATGAAATTGCTTTGTGCAAATTCAAACACCTTAAAACGGATTTTGAAGGGATCATGATAATACTAGAAGACAAGTGCTAAATGGAAGTGATGTCTAAGCTGTTGTAGATATTCACGGTTTATCTGTCTAGCTAAATGAAAACCATAATTTAATATTTGTTATTTTTTCCTTTTAAAGGGATGGAATCTTGCCTTAAGCATGTGTAAAGGTAAAGACACTCATTGGGCATTGTATGCGAAGTCAGTTCTTGACAGAACACGCCTTGCACTCACAAACAAGGCAGAGTCATACCAGAAAATTCTTCAGCCATCAGCAGAATATCTTGGATCATTACTTGGTGTGGAAAATTGGGCTGTATGTATTTTATAACTTTATTTAGTTTTTCTGTCTTTGTGCTCTTGCTTCTCTCCTGAATATCTCCTCTTGCAGGTGGAAATATTTACTGAAGAAATTATCCGTGCTGGATCTGCTGCTTCTTTGTCTACTCTTGTAAATCGACTAGATCCAGTACTCCGAAAGACTGCTAATCTTGGAAGGTGGGATTGATCATGCTTGTTCAACTTGAGTCAATGATTTTCTCTTCAGTATAATATAGCACACTTAAACTTGGTTGCTTTGAAATTGATGGCTTGCTGATACAATTCTAGTTTCCTGGAACAGTTGGCAGGTTATTAGCCCAGTTGAAACCGTTGGATATGTTGAGGTTGTGGATGAGTTGCTAGCTGTACAAAATAAAACATATGAGCGACCTACAATTTTGATAGCCAAGAGCGTGAGAGGAGAGGAGGAAATTCCAGACGGTACTGTTGCTGTCCTGACACCTGATATGCCAGATGTTCTTTCTCATGTATCTGTACGGGCAAGAAATAGCAAGGTATCGTCC
>Ga0315915_1010750_pt1 | contig 10065 bp, 3 predicted proteins | sample MpolbnodulesMG_FD_207738 | JGI IMG/M metagenome (GOLD analysis project Ga0315915, IMG submission 207738) | Medicago polymorpha root nodule microbial communities from Los Angeles, California, United States - branched nodules | ecosystem: Host-associated > Plants > Roots > Nodule | place: USA... | reverse complement strand
CCTTTAAAAATCTTGTTGAAAATTATTTCAATAAAAAAATTATCTCACTGTACTCAGATAATGGAGGGGAGTTTCTCAAACTAAAATCTTTTCTTAACACTCATGGTATCTCTCATCTCACCACACCTCCATACACACCTGAACTTAATGCTCCTTTTGAAAGAAGACACAGACACATAGTCGAAACAGGAAGAGCTTTACTTCACATGGCTAAATTACCACCCGAATACTGGTCTTTTGCATTTAAAACAGCTGTGTATTTGATTAACAGGCAGCCAACCCCTATCCTCAAAATGCAATCACCATTCCAAGCCATTCATAAGAAAACACCAAATGTTTCTCATCTTCATTCCTTTGGCTGCCTATGTTTCCCATGGCTGCGCCCATATGTCACAAATAAACTCCAACCTCGGTCTCAACCATGCATATTTGTAGGATATGCAGACTCTCAATATAGCTACTTGTGTCTTGATCCCATTAGCAAAAAAATTTACACCTCCAGACATGTCAAATTTTATGACCATATCTTCCCATACAACCAACTAACTCATTTAAACCAATTACCCTCACTCACCACAACCAACATCTCCCAACCTCTCCATACAACCATTCCCATTTTTACCCATGACCACCCATTGTCACATGCTATGCCCCACGAAGATGAGGTTCCCATGTCTTCAAATGTTGAATCAGGTAATGATCTCTCTGCACCTCCTCTTGTTTCTACTACTATTACTACCACTAATCCAATTGCAGCACCAGCTCCCATAAATGAACCCAATCAAGTTATTACTCGATCAAAGAACAACATCTTTAAACCAAAAAAGATGTACATTGCATCCAAACATCCCCTACCAGAGAACTTGGAACCGTCCAACATACGCGAGGCCATGAAACATGCACATTGACGTAGAGCAATTGCAGATGAATTTGAAGCCTTAATCAGAAATGGTACCTTTTCTCTTGTCCCTCCCAAGGCAGGACAAAATATAGTAGGGTGCAAATGGTTGTTTCGTATTAAACGAAATAGTGATGGCTCTATTGCTCGATATAAGGCACGGCTTGTTGCAAAGGGCTTCACACAATGCCCTGGAATTGACTTTAAAGAGACATTTGCTCCAGTTGTTCGTCCTCAAACGATCAAGATCATCCTCACTCTTGCTATTTCAAATCAATGGGCAATGCACCAACTTGATGTAAATAATGCATTCCTCCAAGGTGCACTTAATGAAGAAGTGTTTATGGAGCAGCCATCAGGTATGAAAGATCCCTCACATCCTGAATATGTTTGCAAACTCCACAAAGCTATCTACGGCCTCCGACAAGCTCCACGTGCTTGGCATGATTCACTAAAGGAATTCATTGTCTCGTACGGGTTTCAAACAAGCAAGAGTGATCCGTCTTTCTTCATTTATCACTCGGGTAACATCACAACATATTTTCTTGTCTATGTTGATGATTTATTGCTCACTGGTAACAACTCCACATTTCTCCAACTTTTCATTGAAGCATTGTCCAAGCGTTTCTCTTTATAAAGAAAACAACAGTATAATTAATCAACGAAAATTCCTAACATGAGAGAATGATCCTTTAAGATGCTTACCTGGAGATTTATCCATGGTTTGACACCTTTTTCATTTCCTGCCAACAATTTAATTAGTGAGTAATTAAACTTAATCAAGACTGCAACATAATCATTCTGCAATGCATAATTGAGCCATGAGTTTTGTACCTTGTATAATTTCTTGAACAATTACCGGAACAGGAATGCCAGAGTATATGAATCACCACCAATGTAAACTTCATTTGATTGAAATTTTGGATGATCAACCAACCACTACAAAGATTTATTCACAACTTTGTTTTCATTTTATTTTATCCGATTGATATAACTGCAACAAAATTTAAAAACAAAGAAAAAAGTGATTATTAAATGAAATCAATAGAAACTTGGGTGTATATACCTTCCTGAGAAATTGAAGAGCTTGTTGAACTAGTATTGAGTCGCTTCGTTGAGTGCCAGACTCTGTTGTGGCATAAGTAAAGCCCGTGGAAGCAGGCAAATCTACAAATATAATGTTACTCACCTGATAAGAAAAATCATTACAAATATCAGTAAATAAGTACATCATTTAAAAGGATTTGATAAATATATACAATATAAAGCCGAAAAATTTAACTCGGACAACAATAATATGTGGACTAGAACCCTAACCTTTGTCCATGAATGTGGCCTCAGGATCAGATTAGGCAAGCTTCCATTTTATTCCTCCTTTTTAAATTCAAATGGACCTGCAACATCTCAAGTCTCAGTCCTAGCTATCTTGTTACTTGCTATGTAAACAAAATCACAAATAAACACTCAAATCTTAGATATCAATCTGAATTGTAGGCTGTGTAATATTGACACTTAAGTTTTTCGAAGAGTATCATTTTACCAAGTCAACAAATTTGTATACATGTTTTTTTTTTACACAACTTACATGTTATATGTGTTCAAAGACTTATTTCTTTAGTTAAGCTTTGCTTATATTTCGAGGGATCAACCGAGCTTCACATACTTATTAAGTAAACCAACAATCATTTTAGTCTGTGAATGTGTGAGTTGTTGTGACCATAGTCACTAAGTGTATCAAAATTGCAAATACATCCACAAAGATATTTTTTATTAGTCATCTTGCTCATTGAATATTTTTATAGATAGTCAATTTAGTCCTTAAATATTTTTTTCTTTGTAAATTTAGTTCATAAATTACTAATTAACAAATGAGGTACTAGGGATGTCATGTCAATTTGATACATTTAGGGACACCTCTCGCATTCAGAGACCAAATGATTGTTTGCTCAATGCTTAATGTAAGACTATCCAAAAGTAAAGTTGCAATTACCAATTTCAAGCATAAGGACAGACAAAGCAGAGCAACCAGGTCCACCAGTTAGCCAAAGTATGAGAGGATCATCCTTTGGATTCTTCTCTGATTCAATGAAGTAGTAAAACACTTGCACATTCTCTTTCTCACCCACTCCAACATACCTAATCAAGAAACATGAATATGAAATATTTTAGTACCAATAACATAGATTAAAGAAACTTAAAAATCATAAACTATATAGCTAAATGTATAACTGACCCAGTTTCAAGCACAAAAGGAAGGGATCCTTGGAATCCAGGAAGAGAGTGTACTATGAAGCCACATTTTGCAAGTTGAAATGAAAAATGTGATAGTAAAAGAAGAACAAAAAGAAGTTCCTTCCCATAATATGAACTAAACTTTTCCATTTTTAATGTTCACTTCTACTCTTTTTTTCTTTACGAGAATGTCCACATTTTCTTTATGATAAGAATATATGTTATCATAAATTTGTCATGCTCACTGCCAAATTTTGATGTTATCACTTCCATTTTTAATGTCTCCAAATAACAAAATGCTTGCATGTGATCATTGTCAAAGTTAAATTAAGGTAACTATTTCGTGACAAGTGTGTGATTCGTGTTCTTTAAAATCTGAACTTTTGAGATGTGGTGTGAAACAGTGAAGACAACCACTGTTAGGCTTGATATCATGACAAATATTCCCTCCGTTTCTTAGATATTTTTATGTGGAGGACAGCTTAATACATGATCCATTATAAAGAAGAGATTATAATATAAAAATGTTATAGACTATTTTGAATTTTTTTTTACGGGACTATATTGAGCCAAAAGAAAATTTGTGAAGGAGAAATTTGGATCTTTACTCAAAACTTTATTAAAAAATAAGAAGCACTAAGAACGAAGGAAGTGTTAGATTGCTATAAAAATGACAACATTGTTTGTTGTTACTTTAAACTCTTTCCACATGGTTCGTGGCTAATCGTATATTCTTTTCATCACAATTTCTAATTATTAATTTAATAGTAAAAAAAGGATAATAGATTCAAGAATAATGATATTTTTGTACAACTATTTAATGACAATTTTTGTGATAACTTTTTTTATTCTTTTTTTTATTGGTCAAAAATAATAGAGAAGGAAAAAGAAAGAGAAAATAAAAATATAATGTAAATATATGAAGAGTCATACGAAAATTTGTCATCATTGTACAAGTATCATATCTCTAAACTCAATAGTTTTGGATTCAAGCCTTTGCTAGTGCTTTTGAAGGGTCATCGTTGTACAAGTATCATATCTCTAAACTCAATACATATTTTATCTTTTAATTCCTTTTTTGGCACAAGTTCACAAACTTTTTTTTTTATGTAAATAAACTCAAATTAACTTTAAGTTAGAGTTTCTTTTTAGCAAAATGAGCAATATTGATTATTTCAGGTCCTGTATATGCAATCCTTCCCTGAACTCCACCCCTACCGTAAAAACGCAAAGGACATATGAACAAGGTTTTTGCATAAATTTGGAAGTTGTATTTGTATATGACATATTGGCTGTGTGCATGACTATGTATTACATCTTGAGTGGTGCATGTATTGTGATATAGTAGAAACTGCCCTCATCATTGGTGTAAACATAATTTTTTTTGAGTAAATTATATTAAAGGGAGTATATGGGGGTAAACCCCCGAAATCAATAAAAAAATTAACCACTTTGTAAACACATCAAAGAGTTGATATGCCTGTCTGATAAAATAAAACCTGAATTTTATTCATTGGTGTAAACATTAACTTAACACAGAAACGTATACATTTTTTTTTTTGAAATAACAAAAACGTATACATGACTTATCGAAAAAAATAATATAAAATAATACAAGGACAAAAAATACAATTTTTCCTAATTGAATCTTACAATCGTATTGATTAATTCATGGTGTTGTGAATTCAGACTCAAAATCACCAATAAACTTAGAAGTGTAGAGTAAAAGGGAAGTAATAACCAATATCAAAGTAACCTCAACAACAACAAACCTAGATATAATCTAGAATCTAAGTGTAAAACACAAAACCACAAGCAAAGGATAAAAGAAAAGAGAAATAAACACACCAAAAAAATGTTTACCCAATTCGGTCCAACAATGACCTACTCTGCAGAGAGATTGATCTCTCCAATCCACTATCAATGAGTTATTTACAAAGAGATACAAATGTGTTATAAGAAATTAACTTCAACAAACTCTCCATGAACAAAACCTAATTTCTATTCTTTTCCCAATCTTTTTCCAAGAACAAGAGACTCAATGATTTCACTTACCTAAGGTGTTTATAGATGTTTCCAACTCAAGAGAACCTTTCAAGAGAGCCTCACCAAAAACACTCAACCCTAAAGTTACATCCTTTGATTGAAAATTGTTGTTTACTGTTTGCACAAGGCTAAGAAACACCATGAAATGGCAAATTTAACCCCAATTCTCATCGGCAGTTTACTACCGCTGGTTAACATCCATCGGCCTGCCGATGAGGTTAATTTGGTATTTTCATGGTGTTTCCTAGAATGTTTTGATGTTGAAACATCAACATTCCTTTGATTTTCCTAAGTTCCTCTCTCTTGAAGCCTACCCAAAACATGAAGAATGGAGCCTTATATAATGCACAAAACTCGAGAAAATTGTACCCTGATATCAACTCATCGTGCCACAATTTCACGTTAATACACTATACAATGCTAATGTTATTCACAAAATCTTGCCACAATTTCTCCTCTTCGTACCACGATTTTTGTCGAGATAAACTCCAAAAATTTGAATCAAATTCGTGCTACGATTTCTCCAAATTGGGACACGATTTTTGACTAACCTTCGATCATCAATTATGCGACCAATCTCAACACATGATCTAACTTTACACTTGAAACATTGATATCCCTACTGTTCTGTTTATGTTATTATCTTTAGAAGATCAACAAATCTTTTCGCTGTAATAAAAGACACGCATAACCTGGCAATGTTGTTATGGAATGTGCCAATCCAAGTGATACATATTTGTTTGAAAGTAAGAAGATAAGTTTATTTTTGGTAACCGTAAAAAAAAAAAAACGTTTATTTTTGGTTTATTTTTACAAAGCTCTCTTGGATATCCACCTACTAAACATGACAAAACATTCTTTAGGCCGGTACTCCGGAGCTGTGTGTCCTCCACCCTGAAAATTTGATCAATCATTGATAGAGTAAATAAACCTGTCATCTAAGATATTTCTATAACAAAAAAAAAAAGAAAGTAAAAGTGTTTTCATAAGCTATCTTAGCAAGGCCGTATCTGAAGCAGGACGAAGAGGGCGACCGCCCTAGGCTCCAAAAATTAAGTACGGAATTTGGGCCCCAAATTCTTTTTTTAGGGGTCTATTAGGCCTAAAAAAATTGCTTAATTTTTTGTATCAAGTTTGATGTTTATATATATTTATTAGTTAGTATCCAAATTGTAGGTTTGCCCTTAGGCCACCAAAATCACTGAAACGGCCTTTAGAGAATGAACCATAATCAAAGAGTGCTTATTGTTAATTTTTAAGGAAAACCGGGTGAACTCAATGAACCATTCATATTATCATAGTTTAAATTACCTTCACAGTTGCAAAAGTCATCTGATTGGAGTAAGTCCTTGTGTATCTACACTTGCACAAAAGTAAAACAAATATTAATTCAACTTGGCCATTTATATTTCCATAATGGTCATTATATATAATAACGACAATAACTATTAGAAATTTTGAATACCCTGCAACTTGGTCATTTGTATGCCACGGTCTCCAATCATCAACAATGGAATAGTTTAAAGATCTTATCCATGCTTGTGTTGCCAAGAATGGAACTTTCATGTCATGATCGCCACTGTTATTGTAAATATAAAATCAATTTTCCATAAGAAATTATAAAACTAGTTCAGCAGTGCTATCTTTTGGAATATAGAGAAAGATTATTGACCTGTAAATTAGTGAACGGATTCCTTTTCTACTGAGATTTAAAAGATAATCATAGCTGTTAGGGATATCCATCATATATGGTATATCAGAGCTACAACGATGCCATTTCGCAACACTTCCCTGCAACACATGCAACCAAGTTCTTATGTTATAACTGCATAACTAGTAAAGACTTCTTGAAATCTCGCACAAATGTGGAGAATTTTTAATGGAAAATAGAGGCGTGAAATTTTGTCATGCGTTAAGAGAAGTATACTTTCATAAATAACATGAGGAAATTATAATTTCGATATATACATTTATGGATTATATACCTTCTGTATGTGTAGTGCTTTGCGAACATTATCATCATTGGACCAATAACCCATAAGGAAATATGTATAACTCTAAGGGTGGAAAGGAAACAAATTATCAAGATGACAAAATATTTGAAGGTATATAGTGAGATTATCGTTGCATAGCATTGCATAAATATATGGAAAAGATGCATTACTCGACAGCTTAAAAGTGGCAATTTGAGATTTGTGTTGAGGAAATTGGTGGGATCTTTATTGATTAGAGATCTCCTTGGAGAATTTTCAGTATCATCAAGCCACTCACAACTCGGGTCTAAAATATGTGCTTTATTAATTCCTGATGTTACCTGTAGAAAAAGAAAAAAATGGTGTTCATTTTTTTACTAGAAATTCGACTCGTGAAATATGACAAAAATAAAATAAAATAAACATAGGAAAATGTATACCTCATCAAATGAACTGATATCTCTAGAACATAAAACATTTCTTGTCTCTACATTTATGTAGTCTCCATTACAATTTTTTTGCAGTGACTACAAAGTAGCAGATATCAGTTAATGCTTCATATATACGGGTGAATTATAATTCAATTAGCTACAGAGAAATTATAAATCAATTACGTCGTATAGTTCATCGGATATGAGTCCCATTCCATGAGCAAAAGGGATAACATAGTTTTGTTCCTTTATAGTTGTTGCAGCATTCCCCAACAAGTATCCCTGATGAAAGTAATATTTCATGGTTAATCTGGACGCTATTGTATATAGTCAATTGTTTTATTACATATCATGTACAGTCTGTTTGATCAAAACATTAAGTTGATCAAGCAATTTGTGTATGTGTCGATGCTTTATAGTCTATAGGTTTTCAATACTTGATTTGCATTTTTCCACATTATTGAAACATACAATGTTTAATTGTAATTTGTAGAACTAGTTGAAAGGATACATTCCTAACATGAGAGAGTGATACTTTAAGATGCTGACCTGGAGATTTATCCAAGGCTGGACCCCTTTTTCATTTCCTGCAAACAAAGGAAATTGTGAGTAATTAAACTTAATAGTAAATTGCAACATACAATAAATTAATAGTAACATAATGGAATTGCAAATTGCAATACACATTAGTTTTGTACCTTGTGCAATTTTTTGAACAATGACAGGAACAGGAATGCCAGAGTATGAATCACCAGCAATGTAAACTTCGTTTGATTGAAACTGTGGATGATCAACCAACCACTACAAAGATTTATTAATAACATAATTTGCGTTATTTGGCTGACCGATTGACATAAGTTCTAATAAAATTTAAAAACAGAGAAAAAAGTTATGATTGTGAAATGTATACCTTTCTTAAAAACTGATAAGTTTGATGAACTAGTATCGAGTCGCTTCGTTTAGCACCAGATTCTGTTGTGGTATAAGTGAAGCCTGTGGAAACTGGCAAATCTACAAATATAATACTACTCCCCTGCCAAGAAAACAAATCTTATAAATACTAATACGAGTATATAAATACCCTGACTATAACCCTCACCTTTGTCCATGAATGTTGCCTCAAGATCAGATTAGGTAGACTCCCATTGTATTCCTCCTTTTTTAACTCAAGTGGACCTGTAACTTTTACAATTAGTATCATTTTACCACATCAGTAAATTTCCTTACACTGACACTTCAATTAGTATCATTGCAGTGTCTATTGATCTTCCTAATTTTAGTTTGAATGTCTTTCCTACAAAGAAGAATTATAACTAGAAATCTTCACCAACAATATAAGGGTTAATTAGGCTAGGCTACATGAAGAAAGAAGTTGTGATAAGTCCATGAACATTTAGTAACAAAGAAAAAGGTCTATGAACAGTATTGAGAAAATATCAAGAATTAGCCTTTGAATAAATGGTTCTGTTTTCATTTTCTACAATCAATATTAATTGTGGAACTATCACATTATTTTCAATTTGTTTTTTATTTATTGTAAATCGTAGCTCGGTTGATGAGTTGAGGATCACGGAGAACATAATAACAATGATGTAAGAATTCAAACCCTAGAAACTAACATAATTTACGTACATTGAGAGCTAGTACATTCATAAATTGAAGAGTTTTGATACATTTGCTCTCTAAACCAATAGATTAGCAATTAGTATAGTATACGAATCAAAGAGCTATTCGTAGACTTTATATTTTAAGAAAGATAATTTCATACGAAACATATCGTTTAATTGTTTTTAAGCATTATACTCGCTCCGTCCAAAATTATCAGTCATTTGGAGAGAGAAAATTGTCTTAAGTTATGAGTCGTTTTACAATACCAATGAAATATTATTGTTATTTTTTTTACTATACTCTTAACTATTTATTATTGTTTCTTCTTTCAATTCTTTAATTTATCTTTCTTATACCATTTATTAAGAACAATTTTGTAAAACAACTCATAATATCTTTTTCCTATACAAAATTAATTACATTTCATAATATGTCTGAAATATCCAAAACGTCATATAATTTAGAACCGAGAGAGTTATTTTTCTACATTATATTGTCAAAAAATTTTAACATTCCCTATTATGAGTAATAAAAATTCAAAACAATTAAATTTTATTTTGTTCACATATTTTTAAAATAATATTTACTTATTATAATTTTTTATATAGCTCTTTATAAAAAAAATTCATTTAACTATTAGTGTAAAGATAAAATGTGATATATGTTGAGTGGACACATGTGCATAAAAGTTCTCACAAACATTTCCCTATCCATTTTTTTACTAACGACAATTTCAAATGCTTATTGTAAGATTATCCAAAAGTGAAAATTTTGGAAAGCAAAGTTGCAATTACCAATTTCAAGCATAAGACCAGACAAAGCAGAGCAACCAGGTCCACCAGTGAGCCATAATATGAGAGGATCATCCTTTGGATTG
>Ga0315915_1010740_pt1 | contig 10070 bp, 8 predicted proteins | sample MpolbnodulesMG_FD_207738 | JGI IMG/M metagenome (GOLD analysis project Ga0315915, IMG submission 207738) | Medicago polymorpha root nodule microbial communities from Los Angeles, California, United States - branched nodules | ecosystem: Host-associated > Plants > Roots > Nodule | place: USA... | reverse complement strand
CACAACTATATTCAACCCTCTTTAACAAAAATGTAGGACATAAGTGGACATTATCTAAAATTTTAAAAATAATTAAAATGCATGTGATAAGTTTACATTGATTAATTAAACTATTAAGCAAGAAAAAAGTTGTCACTAATAAAATTACTAAAATAACTCAGATGCAATTGATAAGTCGTCAATGATAAAATTAAATTGGATATAGAAGACAAGTTTTTTTTTTTAAAAAAAAGAAATAAAATACACGAGACAAGTGACCACTTATAATTTTTTATTTTAAAATAACTGAAATTTACGGGATAGGTTGTCACTGGTGAAATTAACTTTGAGAGATCATTGATAAAATAATATATGTCATTGATATATTAAATAATAATATTTAAGTTAGAGTACCTTCTTCCATCAATATGTAAAAAAATTTTTTTTTTTACTACAACGATGTTCCTATTATTTAGACTATAACTTAAACTCCACAACTATATTCAACCCTCTTTGTTGAATGATCACAATTTCATAACCCAACTTGGAATGAATTGGGATAAATTTTGCAAATCAAACAACTTTCAAGATGGCCAAACAATCCGCTTCAAATTCAACGCCGATAATTTCTACTTTTGTCATGTGTACTCAACTCTACCTTCTATGTAACATTGTTTAGTCTTGCAATCTAATATAAATTGCTCATGGTTTATGAGTGAATGTGTGTTAGTCTAAATTGCTACTTATATTTCTCTTTAACTTATTTCATTAATATTCACTTAACTGATGATTAAAACCACAATATATTATTATGACCATAAGGTCATTAAAACAAACTTAACAAGGCCTAATTACATATCTCCTTAATCTTTATTCTTTATTTAAAATGAAGAGTTATTAATATGCCCTAAATTTTTATACTAAATTTCAAAGAAGTTCATCTTATATATTCTCAATCTATAATAAAAATTAAACGGTTAGTCCATAGTCCTTATACGTTCATATTTACCAAAATTATGATTCCATTAATCTAATTAATACACTTCTTTCATTATTCACAATGATCAATTAAAGGAACTTAACAAGGTATAATTAAAAAATTTGTACACATGCTACTACTTTTATATACAATTTCTGTTTATCAAAACAACCACTACATATGTCCTTAATCCCTATTCTACATTTAAAATTAAAATTTATTGATATGTCCTAACTTTATATTCAAAATTTACAATAAATTTTTCTTAAAAATCCTTATCTATAATAAAAATTGAACATTTAATCCAAAAGAAAAATTATTATACATCCTTATTTTCATAAATTAAGATTCTATTAAAATTAATAAACTTCTTTCACATAAACAATGATAAAAAAAATATGCGCTAACGGCGCAACCCGTGCGACCGCACGGGTACAACACTAGTTCTCTTAAAACCCTTAGTAAGGTAGACGAGATAGGGCTGCCCGTTTGTAGAACTACTAAGAGCAGAGAGAGGGTGTGCTATGAGTGTCCTAAGATTCATAGATAGGCTGAACTAATGGAACCGTAGCCTTCATTTCCTTGGGAAAAAATGGAATGTCAATTTCAGTTTACGTTTCAATTACCTTTGAATTAACAAGACCCCGCACATAAGGATCGTCATGCGATCAACAGGTGCAGTTAGCCATCAGATGGATAGACCTATAGTCAACTGGGATAGTAAGACCCCGCACATAAGGATCACTGTGCGATCAACATGTGTAACTTGACGACCGACTAGGTTAGAAACGTCTCAACGGCCTCATCACTTCTATAGTCTACCTAAGATAAATAAACACGACATTACTGTTATTTAATATCCAACAATATAAACAGAGGGGATTCGAAGAATCCTAACCGCTGGTTACTTTTCTGCAACCAAAATAGGTAAACTTGCTCTGTTGCACAAAAATTGGTGAACTCGCTCATGATCTTCATGGTGCACGTGTATGTCGTTTAGCACCTTCCATAAGCCATTTACTATTTGCAGACGATAGATTCCTATTTTGTAAGGCAACCTTAGTTGAAGCAAACAAACTTAAGGAAATTCTTTTATGCTATGAAAACGCATCCGGTCAAGCTTTGAAATTTGGTAAATCAGCTATAGCCTTTAGTCACAATTCAACTCCTGATATTATAGATGCAATCTCAACTTGTCCAGGTGTAACAAATAATATTATAAGCAGTAACTATTTAGGCTTTCCTTCAATGATTGGCCGCAACAAGAAATCCATTTTCAACTACATCAAAGACATAATTTGGAAGAAATGTCAATCGTGGAGTGCCAATTAATCACTCTCCCGAGCTGGTAAAGAGGTACTAATTAAGTCTGTGGCTCAAGCAATACCTTCTTGCTATACGAGTGCTTTTCTCATGCCATCCTCTTTGAATGATGAGATCGAAAAAATTATGAACTCCTTTTATTAGGGCTAAAAAAAAGAACAGAAAGGGCAGGATAAATTGGATGAGATGGAAAAAAAATTATCTCGTCATAAAAATCAAGGTCGACTAGGTTTTGGCAATATCGAAGCCTTTAAGCTCTCGATGCTTGGTGTGCAATGTTAGAAACTCTTAAATGATCACAACTCCCTACTTACTCGCATTCTCAAAGCCAAATATTTCTCTAGAAAGGGTTTCTTGGAAGCGAGTATTGGTCATAATCCAAGCTTTACATGGAGGAGTATATGTAATTTCCAAAATCGTATCAAACTAAGCTATAGATCGAAGATTGATAATGGGTCACAAATCAATGCTTGAACATCCCATTGGATATGGTTACTACCATCTCTCAAACTAAAGTCTACGTGGTATCATCCACCATGAATTCAATATAACACAAAAACTGAAAAATATTCCAATCACATTTAAACCTTATTATCTTTTTTCTTTTATATTTTTTTGGATGTTGGCAGAGAATTGACTGCATACAGTATTAATTATCATTTCATTTCTCTGTGTACAAACTTTCATAAATAGATGTGACTTTTTATTTCCTATTTTCCTTTCTGGCCTTGTGGATGTGACTAGAGTTAAGTGCTTATTGTAATGATTATTTTCTTTCTTAGTAAAAATATCTGACGCTCAGGGCCCTTGAATCTGATATCAAACAAAAATACTTGTTGGTTTTATCTTGCTGCAAAAAGGAATGATACATATTCCTTAAAAAGTTGTATGAATTTCATGCACACATTCATGATTGCACAGAATGATACAACTTCGAAATTATTAATTTTCAGACTTTTTCCACACCCTTCTTTTCCTCAATTTATCACAAAATTTAAAATCCAACAGAAATTAAATTTTCAGAAAAATAAAATATGCATCCTGTACTTTGTCTCAGCTTCAATTTAACCCTTCTATCTCTCACTTTTCATGTGAAGTAATGTATGAATGATATTGGGGTGGGGGGACCCCTTCACTCTCCTTGATCTGTTTCATATAGCTTTAACAATTTTGTGGCAAAAGAGTACCTGCAATTCCAAACTCTTTGTCCCTTGCAAGAAAAATTGTGAGACTCAAAAGATATTAAAAACCAGACAATAAGGCATAGGTAAGAGTACTTTTAACAAAAAATAGGCATATATGGTTTCCTTTGAATTTGACACCTTGTTTGGTAAATGTCAATTTCTAACTTACATAAGCCTTTTAGCTTAATTGTACATCATGATTAATTGATTACTCAAATCATATATGTATAGTTGGTGGATATAGTAGACTAGTAAATCTAGCACTTATCTTTCCCCAAAAATTGTGTTGCCTACCATGACCAACCCAATTGCATAGAACATCTCAACTAGTGAAAGTTATGTGAGACATTAGACATAAATTACTATTATTTTCTACACTACTATTCATACTTGGAAGCCTAATACTGTCGGTATGTGTAGAATATAGCCAAAGAGAAAGTGAGTTGAGTTTCAGTGTCAATGTCATTGATGCTAAATTGGACCCAAGTACAAATTATCAAAAAAAAACATTACAATTCATTTTATGCATGACATATTAGTTTGGTCAGAATGATGTATATAATTTATGGTTTTTTATTTTAGCCTAAAATTATCTACTAACATGGCTTTTTATTTTTCTCTGTTTAATGAAGTAACACCTCTTTGTGCTTCTTATTTAACTACATGACAACCCTTGTAATAACTTTGCCTTACAAGCTTATTATTATATGTAGATATATTTGAGAAACAAAACAAATTATGCTCAAGAGTTTAAGTCTCACAAGGCTTGGCTTTAACAAATTAAATGAAACCAGAACAGAGAAAGTATTAAGCACAAAATGTGCTAATTATTAATTTCACTTCCTAATTTGGACCCACCTATGATTAGAAAATTGTTTAAGTCTTCATGACAACTAGTAGGGTAAGACTAGGCTCTAGTGAAATAACTATCTTTCACCTCCCATGACTTACCACTTGGTCCCAAATTGTGCAAATTAAGACATGCCTAAAATTTGATTGATCTTTACATCTTGTAATGAAATACTTAAAATTTGAATCAGGAACGGTCAAATTAATAGAGTATGCTTGAGAATTTTAAATTAAAATTTATTTTGTCAAAAAAATGATTTTAACTTACCGTAGAATTTATAGTTTTATTTTCGAATATGATTTTTAGATTCAAGTTTATTGTTAAACTCACTTTCCCATTGTAACCAAAAAAAAAAAACTAACTTTCCCATCAACACATCTAAACATAATAATTTTACCTTAAACTCACCTTTGACTAAAATCAGTTTTACCAAATAATCATTTAGACCACATGCATCACGAAAAGAGTTTTTTCCACCTTTGTGTGGGAAGCTGTTTAATTTCAAGAGTAAAGGTAACACAATATAGCTCAAGAGTGGAATACAAGAGAGAAACAACATGGTCAATGTTCAATATCACAAAGGGAGACCTCATAACTCTAACAAAAATCTTAAGACATCAAGTTTATGAGTCACATCTCTTATATATCCAACATTTTACTCATTCACATGTGATGCAGAGATTATCCACTCACACATGAAATCCAAAAATCTCCTCCATAAGAGTGAGTTCTCACTTCCTATAACATGATCAAACATAGGATCCACTCCCACCAAGCCGAATCAGGGCTCTAATACCACTTGCTGGGGAGTAAGAGGGCATGTGCGAGCAACCACGGGACCAATGCTCTATGACTAAAAGAGATGGGAAATGCCACATCTCCATTCAAAACTTTAAGACAATAATTATATGAGTCATCTCTCTTATATGTCTAATATTTTTCTCATTCATAAATAATGTTAGACTTAACCACTAATACTTGAAACTCGTACTTTTAATCGGCATGCAATGCAATCAATTATAACTATTAATCTTGTAATTATTGGTTCAAATAATTGAAATTCAACCTACGCCCAACATCATCCAAAATGAAGTGCATTATTATCAACTGAAGAATAATGTGAAGAATAAAACCATGGGCGTACATATTGGAAATATTCATAGAAGCCCATCTATTGTAAAAGTTTTCTAACATATTGTTTGGAAATTCTCTTTAAACTTTTGAAATTGTTCTCACGCGCCGGAAATTTCTCTTTAAACTTTTGAACTCGGTATTAAAGTAATTTCCGAGTGCGTAAGAGTAATTTTAGAGCAATTTTCACTTTGTTTTGGATATTTTGTTCACCGAAATGAAAATATTTCAAACAAACAGTCATTTTATCACTAAATTTGCGAGGTTGCATCACTAGTGAAGTAGTCTTTAAATATATCGAAACTAAAGAAATTAGAAAAAATTGAAATCAAAAACCAAATTTGAGTGTGTCTTCTATTAACAATTTTATACGAGTGTAAGACACATACAAGACATACTCAATAGGCATTATCCCTTTATGTTTAAAAAAAAAAAAAAAAGTATTCAATAATATATTTGAAATTTTGATAGGCTCAGAGTTCATAGTGACAATGACTCATATATTTAACATCAAAATGATTATTTACTCAAATATTTCACAACATGAAGCAGTTTTTGTAACGTTTAATCTCTTTGGAGTTAAGAAGAAAAAAGAGGAGTATCTGAGCAGCTAAAATCCAAACGAAGTTTCTAGATTAAGATTATTGAGTAGTAGGCATTAGGGGTGGACAAGTTGGGCCGACCCGCCTGAAACCGCGAGCGAAAACGGACAAACGGGCGGGCTGAACCGGTTAGGGCGGTTGGGTGGGGCGAAGGAAACGGGTTCTGCTGGGTATCCACGGACGGTGGCGGGGGGTGTGGATAGCACCGTTGCAAACCGAACCCGAACCGAAGCTGTTAGAATTCAGCCCAATAGCCCAACAGTAATGTGAGCCCACTTAACCAGGAATACACCAGCAGCCCATTTAATATCACTAACCCAAATATTTTCAACTCCATTCAACTCCATATCTGATTTCCCTTACTCTGTTGATGCGCTGTTGCTTCTATTGTTCATCCCTCTCTCTCTATCTCTCATCCTCTCTTCATTTCTTCATCATCTCTTCTCTATTTATGCTGTGTTTATTTGTTGTTTATAAGCACATCCACTTGTTGTAATTGTTATGAGTTTCAGATCCAGATCAGTTGTTGTTGTTATGAGTTCCAGATCCAGAACACTAGTTTTTGTTGTGAAAATCAAACGTTACTTCCAAATTTTCATTCGAAGGTTATGGATCTGTTGATTATTTTGAATCTATTTTTGTATACTGCTGAACCGACACTAACTACCCGCTCGACCGTAAAAACCAGCAACCAGCCACCGCCGTAACCAAAGCTTTGAAATGGACGGCGGCGGATGACAAATCTCAGACCGACGGTCTGATCGGTTTCGGATTTTGGGACCGAACCCCGACCCGAACCGTCCGCTGTCCACCCCTACTAGGCATAGACTTCTCAATGTCATGGACTTTCCTTAAATGGTTTCAGATAGAGACATCCTTTACTAGCTTTAGAATCACTTCTTTTGTGGCATCTTTTATATAAGATCCTTCTTTGCCACATAGCCTCCATCAACTACGTGTCCGCAACACCCTAACTTGTAGAGGGGACTCATATCGCCACATCACCCCTCTTTTATGAGCATGCATAATATATACATGAAATGAAATGTGTAACATGAGAGCACTTACGGATATGATTTTTTTTTTGTTGACAATTTTGTCAAATATTTTTCAATTTTTTCTAGTAATTATAGAGGAATGTTAAATTTGTGTATATACAATATATAAAAAACTAAGACAGTGTTTGGTTCCACGTTCTGCACTTTTAAGTGGTCCAAACGTGCTTCAAAAAGTTAAAAACATGTTTGGGTTTCATTTTGGAAAATCGATTCAATAGGTTAAAACGCAATTCAAGATGAAGCTCCTTTTTCTAGCTTTTGCGTCTGCCGTAATCGATTTTGCAACAACTCAATTTAATTTATCAGTTTTACCCCTTTCATGGCCATTTGATATTCTGTAATTTTGTAAATCGTTCCCTGTAGCAAGTTCTCTAGGTTAGAGATGAGACTATTATTGTTCACACACATAAGAAGGCTGAAACACTTAGAAAAGGCCGTAATACCCCTCGGCAGTTAACTGCCGCCAGTTTAAGTATTCTTCGGCAGTTAACTGCCGCCGGTTCCATTGGCAGTTACCTGCCGAGGAAAGCAATTATGCAAACAGTGGGTTCTGCATAATTGAACCAAACCATTTTTCGGTAGTTTTTAGCTGTAATTCAACCAGCGCATTTCCAGAGGCAGTACTGGTCTTACAACATTTATACTCAGTCATAAACAAGAAAAATACATTATCTTTTACAGTTGTTCATAGTTAAATCAATCCGATATTTCGTTAAAATTACACGAATGTTTGAAATTCATCAAAACATTAAAGAGTTTCCATAATTAAACAACACATTACAACACATTACATATCATTAAATTAAATCTCTACTGACATTATACACAGTTGCATATGGAACGAACGTACATATATAATATATTATCTTCCACTATATTCCTAAACATAAACCCGACGTCGGCGTCGTGAATAAGCCAAGGCACATAGCAGGTTGTTTTGAACATGTCTTCATCTTTATGTTTATCTACTCCTAGGTGGTCAATGCAAGGCATCTGAGCAAATAAGTGACGAGTATATTAAGTTTCACCAAGATGTTCAAAATAAGTGTTAACTTGTGCCTTCAAATCATCAAGAGAGTCGGTCGGCGTTATCATAACCTTAATTGTCTTTTTAAAAGCGGAGTACCTGACACGGCCTTCAATTTTTGCAACCTCAAACATATTTCACTTCACAAAAGCTTTGTGAAATAAAATCATTCATTAGAATGAAATTAAATGAAACGTAATAACCAATAAAGAATAACGAATAAATCAAATGCGTAAACATTAATAACGAATAAATAAGTATTGCACTAGTTTCACCACATAAAAGTCATATTTTCATATATATATATATATATATATATATATATATATATAAATTACATAAAGTTAGTTATATATTGGTCACAAAAAATTGGCGTTACAATATCGGCGCCAAAAAATATATCGGTGTGTTTGCCTGTAATTTTGGCAAACGGGGGCTAGTTCTGATTTTTACAAACGAGATCGAACTAGAAATCTCAAGACCGTTGTGCAAAGGTTTTTATCGAAAAAGAGTTTGAAAAAAGGCCACGAAATGCGCTCAGGTTTCTTAGAGAGCAGGACGGGTTTGATGTAAAAAGGGCATTGTCTCTCGACAGGTTTGAGAAAGCGATATAAAGGCTTAAAATAAAGCAAGATAAAAGATAAAAGTAAGTTTACGCACGTAAACTCAAGGAAAAGGTAAGATGCAAATGCATTAAAATAAAAGGGGTGGTCTACAAATCAGTTTACATACATTCTATATAACTCGTTTTCCTAGACGCCGGTAGTTTGAGTGTTGTAGAATTCTGTATATGATTTGCGACCCACTTTCCAACTTTGAAACTACTATTTATACTAATAAACTAGATGGCGAACCACTAACTCCATGATCAACACTTCTTCCATCTTGGACAACCACTTGCCCCACGTTTTCCACTAAAAGGAAACCGCTTCTTTGCTTGAAATCGTGCTTCCCGCCCTTTTGCTTCTCTTCGACGCTCATCTGCCTTGTTTCGTCGAAACTTTAATGCGCCTCAGGCTTGATACTTTGTCTAAGCTTCCTACAGCTCTTCGATTCCTGCAAAGTGATAGGTCAAACAAATGTCGACCATATTAAATGAGCTTGTGAAATTCACAGGCTAACAAATGCCGCCCAAAAATGCCATTTTCGACGACACACTCTTCGTCAGTTGAGGAGAAAATTGGCATTTTTGAAAGCGCTTCTCTTGTCCGACAGTGTTTCGTTTCTTAATGGTCGACGCCATTCTATTACCTTGGTGGGCCATCTTTACAGTTGAAAAATTAGTGGGATGCCTTGGTAAAACACATACCAATTGTCAACTATTGATCATATCCACCAAGATAGACACGTGGCACCATCTGCACGCTGTCGTGAATAAGGGCATATTTAGTCTTCATTTCACTACTCCTCTTTCTTTTTAATCATGGCACTTTTCATTGAGATTCCCATTTTTGGGTCTTTGAAAAGCCATTGTATCTGTCTTCACGTTCTCCAAATAGCCCATTGAGATTATTTCAGCCAAAGGCCTGAAAAACTCTATTCATTAAACATCTTTCCTTTTCGTCTGTGACTTTTGATTGAAAAATCATAGGGACAATTTACCAGATCACCTTCTGCTTCCTTTTGCCATCAAGGTCGCTAGATCCGATGTTAGAAACCTTTTCGGATTTAGGGCCATTTCTTCTCGCTACTGGAAGCTTCTCGATCATCCTGAGGTTCTTCGGGCTTTACCAAGGAGTTGTTTGTTGATGAGCGAAACCGCAAGTGTACGGTTTTACCGAAGTAGTAAAAAGGGAGTATCGTTCCAACAAGGAGTTGTTCAATTTGATTTACTTTTAAGAGATGATTAGAAGAAAGTTTGATTGTAAAGATTGGGTTTTTAAAGGTTTAAAACAATAATAATAAAAAGCGCCTTGGGATTATTGGTTCATCGTAGT
>Ga0315915_1010739_pt1 | contig 10072 bp, 4 predicted proteins | sample MpolbnodulesMG_FD_207738 | JGI IMG/M metagenome (GOLD analysis project Ga0315915, IMG submission 207738) | Medicago polymorpha root nodule microbial communities from Los Angeles, California, United States - branched nodules | ecosystem: Host-associated > Plants > Roots > Nodule | place: USA... | reverse complement strand
CCCCCATTATCATCGAAGCCACCTCTGCCTCCCACCGGCGCCGCCGCCAGCTCTCCCTCTCTCTCGCCGCTGCACCTCTCCATCCCGCTACCATCATGAGCGAACCCCACCATCCCGCTACCAACATTAACCAATTCGTCGCCGCCGTCTCCGACCATCCCAGCACCGCTGCCATTGTTTATGATCAAGGTAATATAGTTTGACATCTCTATTTTATTATTTTCCATCTCTTTACGTGATGTTGTTTTACTGTGTTGATGAAAAATTAGGTTACTGGTTTACTTACGTGATGGTTAACTTACATGATATATATATAGCTTTATGGTGTGTTGTGTTGCTTAGTGGATGGTTACATCAACAGTATATACTTCTCTACCCCCTTCCATTTACTATATTTTTCTACCCCAAGTTATTCACGTCATTGATAACTTGTGCCTTTGTGTGAAAGAGATTAATATAAAGAATCACTTATGTCAGCAAGCGTTAGGACTAGTTGATGTTGTAAAATCAAGGACAACCTCTTGAGGCTTTGGAGAAGCTTATATATAACTTTTTCGATATCTGTTATTAGTTGGAATTAAGTTTGGCTCATGTGTTGGATCACCGTTGTCAACATCCTCTCCTTTCATGCCAATCATAACCAGCAACAAACTTCCTTTCATGTAAGTTTATGCATGCCTGCAATTATCGGTTATGGTGGCCTTAATTGTAAATTTTGGTTTTTTCAGATTGTGTCGATAAATTGGTTAACAACATTCATGAACATAATGTGCAACGCGGACAAGGAAGTATTGCCAACAATGTACCTCACTTGGAAATGAAGTTTGATTCTGAGGCGGCGGCTTATGACCTCGAATGGTTAAGTTGACCAAACAAAGCTTCGGATACTCATGAAACTTACACATTTTTGTCCAAAGTTTATGAAGAGTCCAGCAAAATAATTGATGATATGTTGGCCAAAAAGTATGTGGATGGAGAATCAGGTGGCATGGTTCATGTATCCATATCAATTGCAAATGATGAAATTGACAATATGGACACCGTTGGCATGGCAAAAGGCATAGCTAATCGACAAAGTTCATGCAAGCAGAAAAAGCGATATAAATCTTGGATTGAGAAAAAAGCTAAAAAGACAAAGATGTGCTCGAAGAGAAAGAGATCTGGTGAAAATTTAGTACAGTCGTTACCGGTAAGAAACCATATTATTTATTTATCTTTTCTTACATTATGCAACAAGAAACTACAGTTCAAGTGACACAATCAATTCAAGTTAGCAATGGAACTCAACATCAAGCTACAATCCAAGAGTCATAACCAAGTCAAGCTGACACATACATTCACATTCGATGGGATGTTGAACTATTTTTGTTCCTGATTTTTATTTGCTGGGATGTTTTTGTTCATTGTGCTATGTCAATGCCTTTGTGGACACTTATAGGTGTTTTTGCAAGTTTATAGGTTCTGATTTTAAGAGTCATGGCCTTGCAACATGTTGCTAACAGCTTTTACAGTTTTCGGCCAAGACCTTAATTCAAAACCTGAATCATTATATGACAAAGAGATGTTGTTTAGTATGATATTAATTCAAAACTTGAATCATTATCAGAAATTGTGGTGTTTTTATTACTTATGATATTATGTTCTGATGTTATTTTCAATTGTGGTGTTATCATAAATTGAAGTATTCCAATTACGACGACATTACTAATAAAAAAACCAATGTCGCGACTTCAGAATGTTGTTTTCTAACACTGTTATCATAGATTGAAGTGTTCCAATTACAACGACGTTACTAATGTTATACAACCAATGCAACGACTTCACTCCGCAACATAATATTCTTGTCCCGTGTATAAATTAAGACATATACATTCACATTTCATAATTTTTTCTCTTACGAATATTTTGATGTTAAGGAAAATAAATTCATTCACAAGGAATGCCACTAGAAAGCGAAAAGGACTTGTATCAAATTGTGCTCCCCTCTTCATTCCTTCATTCTCCTATTTGTACAATCAAGAAGAATATTTTCTGTTTGGTATTTTCTCCTATTTGTACTGACAAGAGGACTTGTATAGTTCCTATGGCAAGAATAGAGCATTGATCTGCCACATTCCATTCTGCCTAATTGACTATCAACCAACGTCGCTTAATATAATTGCAAGACTGAAAATTTGTAACTGACAATAATTGTTGTAAGGGCAGTTATTCCCACAACCAAACCAACCGTAGTAGTGATGCATATCAATGGAAGGAAGGTGAAATATATCAGTTTCGAGTACTGATGTACTCCAAGAAATATGTATGTTCATAAGGGGAAATATACCAGTTTCGAGTAGTGATGCGTATCAATGAAAATTTCGAGTGCTGAAGGGGAACCACCTATGATTAATTATGTATGTTCATATAATTTTAATCATTTTTTTTAAGCAGATGACTTGATGGGAGTATAAGGTATTCAATCTCATTGTAAAATATTGTTAACCACTTTGAAGACAAGATATAGGGTTAGAGCACATTGAAACAATCTTTTAACTCTAGCTCCAGCTACAAACCAAGACCAACATAAAATTTTAATAATATCTAGAACAAGCCTCTTCAACCATAAACACCATAAAGGGGCCAACTGAATCAAGCATTTTCATTTTTTTTGTGAATTCTTTTGTATGGGTTCAGAAATTAAGAACGTAAAATATGGGCAATTGCACTTCCTTGAGCTGGTGTTGTTGTATCAGTATAATTGATTTAGGCTCGCATCAGATAGTTTGCAACTACAGTAATTCACACCTTATCCCATCCATTGGTTAACACAAATAATAGGAGATAGAGATTTTATCGTTTAGCTCAGTGTTAAAAAATTCATATGTATTCCATATTAGGGACAAACTACATAGTTGCCAAAATTGGGAATTGAGATTCATTATTAGATCAAGCCAGCGTTAATCCAATGAAGGTACACACTTTGCAGAGAACAAAGTCATAATCCATGAAATGAAGCAACTCAATTCTTCTTAAATAATTTTTTTATGGAATGAATTCTTTCTTAATCAGAAGGGGGAAGAGTGCGCTGGTGGATGGAGGGAGAGGTGTGGCGGCGGTGGCGATGGGAGGGAGAGAGGTGCTATCTGAGAAGGAAGGAGAGTTTTCAAGCGCGTGGGATTTGTTTTAGAGTAGAGAGTGCGTAGGATTTTTTTCTCATTAAAAAATTGCTTTTTCCAAATCATCTAGTCACAACCATTGATTTTATTTTTTCCACATGTCACACATCCATATCTTGAAATGGGGTAAATTGAGAAAAGATAAATGGAGCAAAGATGCACTCCTTCCAATTAGGGTTAATTATAGGAGACTGTCTACTTGTTAGCCTTTGTTGGATACTCTGGTAACTCGCTTGAATTTGTGGAGTAGTAGGTCTGTTAGATTGTGTGGGAGGGTGATTCTTTTAAACTCAGTACTTAACTTTCCCTTTCCTTTATGAAAATGCCAAATGGTGTTTGGAAACTTATTGTGAGGATTCAACATCGCTTTTTGTGGGGATGGTCTAAAGGGGCGAGAAAGATTACCTAGGTTCGATGGTTAAATGTTTGTAAGTCTAAGAGTAAGGGAAGGTTGGGTATCAGATATCTAAGATTGATTAATCTTTCCCTTTTGGGGATGTAGAGTTGGAGGTTGATCGCGGGGGAGGGGCGGGAGGCTAGGTGGAAAGATATCATTAGAGCTAGATATTTGAAAGGGTCTTCATGGGATCATTGTGGTGGAGGGAGGTGGATTTAAGAGGTGTCTCAAATTGGTGGAAGGAGATATCCTTATTGGGAACAAGTCAGTCTGAATCTAATTATTGGTTTTCTGATAGTATCTTCAGAAAGGCTAGAGATGGTCGATCTACAAATATTTGGAAAGATCCCTGGTTGGGAGCTATTTCTTTGAGAATTCGTTTCCCCAAGTTGTTTCAAGTTTCTCTTCAGAAAGAAGCTAAAGTGATTGATATGTCCTTGAGAGAGGGATCTAAATGGGTCTAGGATCTTAAGTGGAGAAGAGATCTTTTTGAGTGGAACTTGTGATTTTGGGAGAGTTACTCCAGGCTTTAAAGAGATCGACCTTCTTTGAAGGTGTAGACTTTTGGGGTGGAGCAATGATTGATGGAGCATTTATTCAATAAAACCAGCTTATAATTTCCTTCATATGAGAGCTAGTGTGGTGGATGAGAGGTCAGAAGAAATTGTGAGACTTTTTTCAAGGGTGTGAGAATATTGGTCTCCTCTCAAGGTGATTGTTTTCACTTGGCAACTGCTTCAGGATAGGATTCTGACACGATAAAATCACTTTCTAGCAGAATTATAGTTGATCTTGGGGGCATTTCTTGTGTTTTTTTTTGTAAGTAGTCTGTTGAGTCGATTAGTCACCTTTTCGTTAGTGGTCCCTTTTTAGGCCAGGTGTGGCATCATGTGTTTAGGTGGGAGTTTGATTTACCTTCAGATTTAGCGAATATTCTTAGTTTTATGTTTGAATTAGCTGGGGGGGGGGGGGAAGAGGTTTGATTTCTTATTATTAACCTGGCAATCTATTGTGTGGCCCTTGTGGAGATCCCGAAACGCTCACATCATTATGGTCACACTTGTTCCTGCTATGGTTGGGATCATGAACACATTCTATGTTGGCACCGTTAGTGACTTGTGGTAGATTTGTCTGGGATTGGTTGACTGGGGGATTATGTTCCTAGTCTTGCTCTTGTTCGGCTGTGGTTAGGGCTGAAAATGAATCGAATATATCGAGTCGAACTTGTCTGAGCTCGACTCGACTCGAATTCGATACAAACTATTTTTTTGACCCAAGTTCGACTCGTTAAAAGTTCATAAGCAACTCAGTTTGACTCGTTAGGATTCGTTCGTTAGCTCGAAACAATATTAAATATACAAATTGGTTCAAGAAGCCGAGTGCTCACGTAATAGTGGTAACTGAAAAAAAAATAATTAAACTACTTTGTTCAAGTTGGAAAAATGGAATGTGCATGTCACTTTAATGACAGTGAAAAAACACAGACCCCCATCGTAGAAGGATGCAACACAAGCGCTTATTTTACCTTGACCTCATGTTGTACAAATATTTATAATGTAGTTAGCCTTTGTAAGCTTACAAGACCTTTGATGTGGGACTTGTTTTGTGCTAACTCTCTATGTTGCCTCTTGTAGTTTGCCACATGTTACAAATATATATATATATATATATAACCGAGTTGACTCATGAACCAATTGAGTCGAACTATATATAGTTCAAGTTCAGCTCATTTATTTAACGAGTTTCAGCTCAAACTCAACTCATTTGATTCATGAACCAAGTTCGACGAGTTAAAAGTCGAGTCGAACTCTGAACTTTAGCCTGTGGTTGAGTGTTCTTGATAGGAGTTTAGTTGGTTTTCCGTTGGTGTTTTAGTTTTTGCTATTGTTTTTCTGTGGGTGGGATTCTATGTGTTTTTATTATTGTTTGACTTTAGTACTTCTTGTACTCTAATTTCTATATGGTTGTACTCTTGCATGAGATTTCACCTTTTTATTTATAATATATGTATTTTACATTAAAAAAATGTAGTTTTTTTGTTTAATTTCTTTTTGATGCTGCTTATTGTTGATTCATGATAATATTTTCATATTGTCTCATCTCACTGAGGCGTGAAACATAATTAACAATGGATTTGATAAGACTTGGTTTGAATTAATGGTTTCAAAATTAGGAGGAGGAGGAGGAATAAATATTTAGTGCATGCATAAAAACTAAATGATAACAAGTGGAACATTCTAACATAATATATATTGTACAATTATCTTGCTAGAGCAAGAACTCATTTATATCATTAATATGTTTCAGACCTGTACACAGTAGTCTTTACGACACCTAATATTAACCCCCGGAATTTTTGGACAATCTTTATCTTTTTCACAACGAACGTCAAAAAACCTAATTAAAGAAGAATTACATATTATTATGCCAAGAAATATGGAAAAAAATAAAATCAGAACATAAACTAACTTCAAAGTTTCAACCATATTTTTTTTTTCTTTCTATTTGCATCTAAATAATAGTAAATGACTTGATCTCTTTATAATGTATAAAGTTCATGGTCTTATAAAAATAATTAAATGATTTAAGCATTATGAAATTTTAGAAACCCTTCATAACATTAGAATCATCACTAATTATCTCTTAAATATATCAATAAGTTATTTTAGAATTATATAATAAGCTTAATAATCATAATAATTAAATAAAATTTAGCTAACTTTTCATTATCTTTTCCTTCACTAATTTTTTAACCTTTCGTGATAGTAAAGGTATGTATGAATATATTACACCATTGGAGTGAGAACATTATTATGAACATGTAAAATGTAGATTTAAAATTTCATTGCATAATTTATTTTACTTATTTATTCACGTCAATTATGCGAATCAGAATATTTACAAAGTAAAGTGGTATTGATTTTAAAGCAAAATTGTTAAAAATAATAATAATTTATTATGGAATCATTCTTGGTTGTCATGGGCGGCTCTGAAAACCTAAGTCGTTGGGAAGGACCGTCCTAGGCTAAATTACGTGCAAAAATTGGGTTTTTCTTTCCTCACTTTTAACAAATATTAACATACAAATATTGAATATTTAAAAACAAATATCATGTCTTTAAAAAAATTCAAAATTTGAAAACTATATAATAATATTCTATCAAATATTCTTATTTTATGTATAATATGGTAGTTATAACATTTGTACATATCTTTTTTTTGAAGACATAAAAATGAGATATATTAACAAAGGCAGTGATCACCTAAGTACAAGATGTACTAAAAGTGCCACCCCAGAAACAGTCAAACATACAATGAATAAACACTAAATGAAGAAACAAGAGCAAAGGTCAATCGATACCCAAACATAACAAAGGGTCCGACCACCATCTATGCGTGTCAAACATTAAAGTGGACTTATTAGCTTTAAGCCACCATAACGAGTGAAATTTTACTTTTTGTACAAGTTGATCAATGTTGGCTTGGATGTTGTTACATTTGTACATATCTATTCTTGAAGCAATGCCTAAATTATTTGTAGTTATGTATACATGAATCTCAACGTAATACATGATGATTCAACTATTAGATTGATTTATTACTTCTTCTAGAAAGAGTTATTGAAAGTTTAAGTATGCTAAGTTTCACTACTAAAAAAACAAAAATTAGTGAGGGAAAATGTGAAATCCCTCTCTAATTCCGTCACTAAATTTTGCGACCAAGGAATTTGTGAGGAATTTCATTTTTTCCGTCACTAATTTCCCTCACTAATTTTGCTTTTTCTAGCAGTGTTTGATACTTGATCTCAATAGATCTTTGCTCACACACACGCGGAAATGTATGTGTATCAATTATTGTGATGTATACAAGAGTAACGATAATCTTTTGGACATATTACAAGATCATCTTTAACCATCATTCGTATAAGAAATTCAATTTGGGTTGCAAAGACCGCACATTTATGCAAACCATCTTATTCATATATGGGTTGTATCCATAGCATAACATTAACAAAGTTCGTTTGTTAATAAAAAAACAAATAACAAATTCATAGAGCATGCGATATAGTCTTTGGCGTTCAATTTTCTCAATATTCTAAATTAATAATTGAAAAAGAGTTGCTTTGGTTAACAATTTATAAAAAGGATTGTAAATATGATTAAAAGGTTGGGATGGGATAAGATGATGTCATTAATATATTCAATGTGTTTCTTTGATCGATTATATGCTTTATAAAATTCAATTATGTTTCCACATGTCCCTCATCATATGTTTTCATGCATGGGAAACAACGCGAAATCCATTTTATTATTTAACTTCCAATGCAACAAAAATAGTTAATTAATTCGATGACATATGATGGAATAATGCATGTGATTGTACAATTAGTACAGAGATGAAAATGAATGAAGGAGAAACATCCTAATGCTTATCACACTTATGAGTGAGATATAAAGTAAGAATAACCCTTATAGTGAGTGGCTTAATGACCGGAGAGAAAGTATTGTTGAAATAAAACCCTTGTTATTGAAACTCTTCAGTAAAAAGTCCAACATTGTACTTGTTGATGTAGCCAGCATGATTTCCACGATGTGAACCACCCATTTGCAAATATTATCAGTCTTGCTTCGAGGACGAATAACAAGATTCCATGTTTCATTTTTCTACAAAGTAGTAAACTCTTCACGCATGCATTGAACTAGATAGGGTTCTTAAAGACAAAGATTCACACTTTTGGGTTCACCATGGTTGAGTAATAGAGTTTGTTGAAGGCTAGGTAGGAAAATACATGATTTGGAAGGGTTTGGATATAGTGAGTATGAGTGTTGGACCGGTGGTGGAGAAAGGAGTAATAAGTGTGCGGATTCTAGTTGAAGTGGAAGAAGTTGTTGGGACATTGGTAGAAGCGGATGCAGTACTACTAGGGAGAATGAGAGCTCAAGTAGGGATAATAGGAATTATAACACCCCATTATTTTTATAAATTGTTATTGGGCAGTGTTAAGGACTACATCTTGAGTTATACTTATTTAATATGTATGATTCATATACCCTTAGAAAGTTATTTTAATTATATTCTAGTTTCTTTTTTCTTTTTTATTTTTGAATGATATATGTTAGTTGTTATGTTATTTTTTTTCTCTTTTCTAGAACTTGAATTCAAGACCTTCAACTCCATGACCCTTAACTCAAACCAATTAAGTTACCCAACTTTCAAGAGTGTTTTTTTTTTCTTAGGGTACCACACTTTTTACAAACTTCACAAATGTTTGTCCTTCTTTCATAGACTTTGTTTTATTTTTAAAGTTTTTCGATGGCACCTTATCATATGATGTTTGTAGCTATGTTTTGGATTCATTTAACAAGCATTCAAAGACAATTTAGAGGAGTTTTAGATGAGTTTCTAATGGTTTTGAAGATATTTTGTATTGTTTTGATTTTAGTCATTGTAATTCAATTTCTTCCCTAAACAGATAACTCCATGGATGTTTTTAGTTTTTTTCTTCTTAAATTATGTAATTCGACAAAGAAAGATGTAACACCCTAAACTCTCAAAGTGATAAATTATGCTAATGATACGGACTTATCAAGAATCTAGATGTTAATTCTTCACTAAGTCACCAAAAATGCATAAATAATTTTCTCAAACATCACAGCAGAATAAAACGTCATTACATCAACCTTTAAATAATCAACTTGATGAGTAAAACCGCAAGTGTACGGTTCTACCGAAGTAGTAAAAAGAGAGTATCGTTCCAACAGGGAGTTGTTCAATTTAATTAACTTTTAGAAGATGATTAGAAGAAAGTTCAGTTATAAAGATTGGGTTATTAAAAGAATGATAAAAAACGCCTTGGGATTATTGGTTCATCATAATAATAAACCCTTCACAAACAAACCCTAAACCTAAACTTTATATTCGACCTACTTTCTAAAGACAAGTTTCTCTTAAGCGTATCAAAGCTTCTTTCGAAGTCGGTGAGTGTGTTTCTTTAGCAACCACAACTATTCGCATGGTTGATTGCTATTAGAATCCTTGAAGAACGAAACTTTATATGTCTCAAGGTTTGCTAGACTATTCTCATGTTTTGCAACCCTTGTCTAATTTCACTTGTTCCAATATCAGAGCTCCGCTGTCGCATTATGAATTGATATTTGTGATGATGAATTAACAAATACTAACCCTCCGTTGTCGCATTATGAGTTTGGTATTTGTTAATTCATTATAAAAACGGTGAAATTAGATTGGAAAGTAGATTTATATAAAACTAGGGTTTGAGGCTTGGTTTGATTAGGATTATGTCATTAGACTTATCCAACAATCTCAAGACAAGAAGAGTCTACTCACTCATGTTCATCGTAGACATAGAAGAGAAGAAGAAGAACGTAAAGTAAATAACAAGAAAATAAAGGAAGAACTTTTATTAAGAAAGACAATTGTCACTATTGAATTCCAAGAACAAAAGATGAATTGTTGTGATAGCTAGCTACTCTATTTATAGTTTACAATGACTTAA
>Ga0315915_1010734_pt1 | contig 10076 bp, 5 predicted proteins | sample MpolbnodulesMG_FD_207738 | JGI IMG/M metagenome (GOLD analysis project Ga0315915, IMG submission 207738) | Medicago polymorpha root nodule microbial communities from Los Angeles, California, United States - branched nodules | ecosystem: Host-associated > Plants > Roots > Nodule | place: USA... | reverse complement strand
TCATTGGGTATGAGATTTAGTGCCGATCCGGGATACTCCGGTCAGTCCATTGAGGGATGCGGAAAAGGCCATCTCTCCATTATCTTTCTTTGGCTTCCACCGGCCTGGCAAGGAGGCTAGAGGAAGGAAACTGCTCAAGTGAGCTTGAAGCAACAAGGGCAGTGCTAAACTAAATATATTATCAATATCATCTCCCTTTAAACTAACGAAATTGTTTGGAGCAGACAAATAATATATTAATAAGGTAGTTACATATAAAACTATACCAATTATTCAAGTGTTTTCTTCTTCTTTTGGGGTAGCCAATGCTACCCCATGGCTATGAAGCCAATCTCCTCTGAAAATGTTACACCTAGCTTTGAATAGCTTCTTAGTTTCATCAAGAAATTCGCACAAGGAATGCTCTCTCTAAGCACATGTAGGAAAGAAATGTCAAGAATATGCTACTTTAAGCCATACAAAAATTCATCAAAAAATAAACATATACATGCATATGTGAATGATCCATATGTTGAATAAGATTAAGGACTTGTTACGAATTCGTCTTGTAAACAACAAGTTGAAAAAAGTTGTTGATGATCAATATCAAACCATGATAAACATCAAATAGTTCAGCAAAAAGTGCATTCATCTGGCCTCATTAGGAGAGATAGTTAGTTACCCAATCTCATGTTATCACGACGTAAATCGCGCATCAATGCCACCGGAAGCGCCATAAATTCCATCAATATTTGACTTTTTCACGCATCCATCTTGAGGAGGGATCACTTAACAATGTGATGAATAATTTGGTACTCCAAGGAATGAATATTAACATAAGTTAAATTTTTACACATGATATCTATAGAATGAATGACATTTTTGGTTTTACTTTAATAGTCCCCAAGAGTATGATTATTTATGAAGTGTCAGATCCACCAAATAGCTATTGCAAACATGTTATCAAAAGACCCTTTTGTATGTGGTTTGTAATGTTTTAAAGGTTATGAAGCTGAAAAAATATGGATGATTACCACTACGTATCAGTTGTCCAACTTCCTTCGACGGAGCACAATCCTTAAGACAATGGAGCACATCTTCGTCATGGGTTCACATCTCTGGCAAATATGAGAATTTTCCAAGTTACAGTGATGTCGAAACTTGTTAGCTGGAATCACATTGTGCGTGCAAAAATTCTCGGAAAAATGAATATGTTTTGCTATAAAATTCAATGAAAAAAAGAATGTGTTTATTGTATAAAATATTCATTTCCTATGTGTTATCTTAATACTTTTAGAATTTTATATTTTTTTTTAGGGGCTTTAAGATTTTTATCTTGATATTAATGTAGTTTGAAGTAAAATAATCACTTTTGAGGGAAGTAAAACAATTATATTAATTGAATTTGATCTTCGTTATATTAGTTAAGTGAAATCATAAGAACAAATAAACAAATATTATGATACTATTTATTTTTACGAATTGATAATAATATTTAAGCCTTTTCATATATATTGATAATGTCAAAATTTCTGAAATTAAAACTATTTCTATAATTAAAAGATAAAAAAAGGATAAACTTTGCTCAAACTTGCTATATATATTTTTTTGACAAGTGCTATAAATTGTTTCTATCAACCGACAACTGCTATTTATAAGTGAATGTCACAATTTTTAAGGTGTAATTATTGTTTAAAAGATTTTTCTACCCCTCGTTTAATGATTGTTGTTTTAATATGGGTCTTGTTAACGAATGTCTCTGGGACACTCTTTAAGCATTCTAAATTAAGTAAATTATTCTTTAAAAATGTCAAAGTTTTTATTTTCCAATGCACTTTATTTCACAAATTTTCATAAAAAATGATCATTTAAATCCTTCACCAGTGCTTTCCCTTTTATAATATTAGTGGATGCATTTAATGTTTCAAAACTTTTTATAAGCTTATATTTGTAAAAATATTTTAAAAGTTACGATAATTAATGACTGCATTGGTTTTAATGTTTTTTTTTCTTCTTACAATAAGAGCATGAGGGTGTACCTATGAATGAGTAAAAAAAATCTCAACCATTGTCCACTTAAGAACAACTGAAACTAGGGGTGATCGCGGTGCGGTTTTGTTCAGTTTTGAGCATAAAAGTCGTTCAAACCGCGAGATAAAAAAGCATGCGGTTTGGTTTGGTTCGGTTGATTTTTAAAAAGTCATCCAAACCAAACAACTGTGACTTGGATTGGTTCGGTTGATGCGATTTATCGCGAGATAAAAAAATAGTACATTAACTCTAATATTGTCAACTTATTACAAAATAACCATAGGACATTTTATTTTGCTGTTTACATGATAAAATATGACTATACATAAATTGCATAGATCCTAAACTTTTATTTTCAATACCAACAATATAGCAGAACATACCACCAAAGTTATATTGTTGATCAAAATAGGTAAAATTATAACTAGCCAGATTAAAATCAAACACAACTTATGTCAAAAATCAAATATGACTGATTCAAGCACAATTAAACAAAAATATCATGGATTCATTGTCACTCACTACTCATAAGAGGAAACAAAACAAGTGTATAAAGTTACATACAGATTATAAAGTCACTCGTCACAACACATATAGACAATACATAAAGTTACGTATAAATTATAACTAACCATATTAAAACCAAACAAAACTTATATCAAAATAGGTAAAATTAAGAAGAAACATAAGCATGAAACAAATTATTTGGAAGAAAAGGAAACAAATTCATCACTGAAAACGAATTGAAGGAGATGGAAAGAAATTAGAATCGGACATGATGGTGCAACAATGGAAAAATCTAATCAAAAGAGATTATTCTTGGACTATGTAATTGGGCTAGTACAAGTATAAGTAATGTTGATTATTCTTGCGGTTTAGTTTCGTTTGGTTCGGTTGCTGAGATGCAAACCACAAACCGAACCAAACCGTGCGGTTCAGTGCAAAAGTCATCCGGATTCATCTGAACCAAGTGCAGTTTTTTGCGATTTCGGTTTGAATTGGTTTGGTTTGCAGTTTTTCTATAGGATTGGTTCGATTTTGAACACCCCTAAGTGAAACTATTATCACGCAACAATTAATATAAAGAAAATGCTAACTAGTGCTCCTGAAATATAACAAAATTATCTTAAAAGGTCTGTAGGCAAACTCTTAACGGTGTAAAAAGTGCTAATGCTCCGGAGACACTAATTAGCATGATCCACTTATCAAATATCTCGTGACTCGTCTGATGTACATAAAAAATTTGGCTTATTATTGAGTCTGCTTTTTCAAATTTTGGAATACTCGTCAGTCAGGAACACTTACTTAACACTATCATCATTCTAACATGTACTCATATATATGTCAAAAGTAGAAACGAATATAATGCAAGTAGTATAATTTTCCAAGTTCTCCCAAAAATAGTGGCTTACAATTCATTCTGCTTTTTCAAATGATTGGATTGTGAGAAGTTACAGTACCAAACCAAACCGGTAAATGTAAGTAAATCCCAGTCAAATAGCTAAGCTGTCATCATAAAAGTAAAGACAGCCACTTTGAGGAGAGTCGTTGTATAACCACCTTATTTTCATATCTTATAAGAATACATCTCACATACCACCACCACACGAAAAAAAAGCTACCACATCTACCAGGTCAAGAATAAATCTCTTTGAAATATGTTGCTCTTCCTAAAGATGATAACCTTCCCACAATAAATCCAACTCAACCACAAAAAGAGAACCTTATACCTTAGGAATGACATAACAAAACACTTCTGGAATCAACAATTTTATGTAACCTCAATAGTCAATATTGAAGTTAAATTAAACTGCTAATTTGACAGCACCTATGTGACGTCGAAGAACCACTAACTGCTTATTAAACAAAATTGAAGATACTTGAATCTACAAATCTAAATCATATGTGAGGCCTGCATCTTATCTTATACTACAATTTCAACAAAATTTAAAAGTAAGCAGACCCTGGTTTAAACAGCATAAGGGAACCAGCTCGGTCTTCTTTTCTTCGTCAGGGACTGGAGTGTTATGACGGCAAAGTGAAACATTTCATAGTAAAATCTCTGGTTGAAATTGTTTCTCCTTGAGTTTCTGAACAACCTTTTCAGCTATATTTCCATATGCTCTAGAAACTACTGAATCAGGTGCGGCCAACACTATCGGGTGCCCTTGATCACAAGCTTCCCTGATCTCCACTTCCAGTGGTATCTTGAATAGATAAACAAAAACTTGTCAGAAATACTCAATAGATAAATTTTGCAAATCTCACTTAATACCAGGAATAGAGGTTGTGCTGTTTTCAATCATTTAAGGCACATATATTACACAGTAATTTAAGAGAAATGCTCTTTTCAATTTGTAAAATCAAACTCCCAAAAAAAACTTTAACAGTCTATCAAGTCTCCCATGAAAGATACAGCAATAGCACAACACAATCTAAAGAATGCGAAAAACTGCTTGTGTATATCACCAGCCCAATAAAACGAGAAAATGATTATAGGGATTTGCTTATATTTCATTTAGAAGAAAAGGATAATGTTATGACTTTAAACACCTCAATCTCTCAAAATTTAGTCTCTCAAATTCAATAACTTCACATTACCTATGTCTTTCTTAATTAAGTTTGGGTAAACTTTTTTTTTTCCATAGACAGAGACATTGTACCCTCTTCCCCTGGCATTATTTAGTTTTTTTTTTAGCATTAGCTTTACACATTAAAACACTGATATTGCTAAACTTGTCATTTGAGAATTAAAAAAATATGAGAAGTCTGTTCAATTGCTTGCTTCAATAAAGTCCGGTGATCTGCAAAATTATAATTTAAAAAGTACAAACTTACATACAGATAATCAGCATACCTCGCCCAAAAAATTTAATCCCATTTCAGTGGCTGTGCTATGAGCCCCTCCTTTACCAAATATATATGAAGGTTCGCCACAATGTGGACACTTAAAGCAGCTCATATTCTCTATGATTCCCAAAATCTGTAAGGACCATTGGTGTTCTCAGATTAACAGACATCAAAGCTAGGATACATTCTTATACTTTTCAGATGATATGTGAACACCAAATAAGAAGAAGAAATGCCTGATATATCAATGCAGGCATCACAAATATCATTATCAGCAACCTATATTGGACACACAAGTTCTGTGAAATAAATACAAACAAATGCCTTAAAACATATCATAGAAGCACGTATGAATATACTTCCAGTTCCACAACATTTGAGACCGGGTGTCTTTACATATTTAATCAAACTAATTTTAGTAACAAACAATAAACTGAAATAAGCCATTAGGATTTCTAAATGCATGGCAGCAATGCCTAAGCTCTGATTCCGACAAAATGCAATCTCCTGATTCAGCAGAATTGGGATTTCAACCAACCTAATGAGGTTGGAGAACATATAGCCACTAGCTAGCTAAGAATCCATGCCAAATTTAGTAATGGTACAATGCATTTTTAGCATGACAGTATAAACATTTTTGCCTTAGAAAAACAATTGGGAAGAACCCCCATGACCATGAGGCGATAGTCCAATTGAATAATAGTCGATAATTGCAGCATGATTGACAAGTTGCATGAAACCAGTAGTTTGTGGTGTATCTTAGTATAGCACAGCATACATACTGAATTTCTCAACATTAGCATAAGTTCCAATTTAAAAAAACTCATAATCAGGTAAGAAAAAGAATGCTAAGTGAGTATTTTACCGGAATATCAACTTTATTGAACATTTGCACTCCCCTCCTCGCATCCATTAATGCAACATCTTGAGGAGTTGAAACAATCAGTGCACCTACCATGGAAGAAGCCATGCCAAAATAACCAATTAAAAAGGTTAAATGAATGGAGACTTGATAAGAAAGGTCATTTCAATGGACAATTAGTAATTTGGTGATAGCACAAAATATCCAATATTACGACACTTAAGTTCAATTTTATCCGTGATTGATTTCTTTGAACATAAAAAATGTATTTTAACTTTTAACTATCATGACTCAATTAATATTCTACTGAAAAAGTTTTCATTCTGAATCAGTGTTGTTGATTGCAGATGGTGGACCATGGTGGAAAGCCAAAAGCCCGTCATTTTAAGCTGCCATAAAACGCCATGACGACACCATCCTTCAAAATTGGCCATGGTGGTTGTCGAAAAATCTACCACCACAATCTGACATGGCACTGCCATGCCGATATTTGACAACACTTTTGAATTAACAGAGCATAGCACAGACTACAAATAGACCTAGCAGTATAGCACAACCTTCTTTATGGGTAGTACAGACTACAAATAGACCTAGCACAACCTTCTTTATGGGTAGATAAGAATCACAAAGACTAAAATGCCAAAATCTAGACAAAGTAAAGGTCCAAGCTGTTTGGCTAAGTTTTGCATTAGACATCACCAACAGGCGATCCCCCAAAAAGCATCCAACTAGAACTATCTTTCCGATTCCTGAATTGTTAGCTACCTGATAGTTGCAGATTCTGAGACATGGATATTTGGACATCACCGGTGCCAGGAGGCATATCTATCACCAGAATGTCCAGGTTCCCCCAGTCAACTCCCCTTGTCATTTTCTCAAGAGCTTTTGATACCTATGATAATCCAGTAATAAAAATTCAAATAAAAAACAGTTGAAGTGGCTGTTTTGCAAGAAAATTTATTCAATAAGAAAACTTCTGCGACATGTTTCAATAACCAAGAACTAAAGTTGTAGAACGCAGTTAAAACAATATAGTTAATGAAAGTGAAAAGGAGACAAATCAAGGGAAAGCAGAAATTACTGCTACATGCATACCATGGGGCCTCTCCAGACAATCGGGGCATTCTTCTCCACAAGGAACCCTATTGACATACACTTTATCCCATAACTATCAATGGGAATCATTTTATTATCTGAAATTACGCGAACAGAAAATTATTGGCATGAACTGCAATGGAAGATGGAAAGGAACTTAGCCATAAAACAAAGCTTAATAATTATGTTATCTAGAAGTAGCAATTTTAAAACAAAGAAAATGTTTTTAAAAGCAGACAAGAAAAACAGAACAGAGAAAAAACGGAGTTCATAAATTGTAGTTAGAGGAATGCTAGTAGCACACTCCTAAAAATATCATGTGTTGAGAAGAGTGTATTGCTCATACTCCTCCTCTAGTTATGTATTGGATTCCGTCCAATCCAAAAAACCAATGAAGTGGATGATTTAAAACTACCATATTCAGAGCATTGCCATTTATGATAATCAGCAAATATTACATATGGATAAGTTTATCAAACTCAGAATGCCTGAGAAGTTAATTGAATAGCAGTTAGTGTTTTACTTTTACAGTTAATCATATAACATGATTAACATCTAGAAGACAAACAATCAAACAGTTCCTATTGCTTTAACATTATCACTAAAATTGCTAGAATGTAGAGTGGAAAGCAAACTTTGTTTGATATTGATGCTTTTCATTTAACATCACACAATGCCTACAAGCACACATGTAGAAATCCATGCCATTGAAGATGAATGCTTCTCAGAAAAAGTTAAAGTGCAAATAAATAAATAAATATCTATGTAGCATCGACAATTTAGGTTAAAGGCGTATCCGAGTTTCCAACATTCCTACGAAACCGACATGTGTGATCACATTCGATCACATTCATTTTCTCAATTTTTTTAGCAATGTCTGTGTGTCAGTTTCGTGAGAGTGTCGGACATCGACAGGTGTTGGTTACATTCAATCAAATTCATTTTCTCAATTTTTTTTAGCAATGACTACATGTAAGCGCCGTGTCCATATTTGTGTATGTACCAGTACATTATAGAGAAATATTGAATGATATACCTTGAGTGACTTCAGGCTTTGTGTTGATGTTCATCATGATAGGAATGTTGGGTCCATACACATCAGCATCAAGTAACCCAACCTTCAATTGGAACTTACTTGCAAGCACAACAGCTAAATTCACTACAAATTCAAATCAACTCAATTAAATTCATTCTCAATAGAGCTCAACCAATAAGAGCCTCTTTGGATCAACTTATTTGAATTTTGAGCTTATCTAGTGACATAAACACTTAAAACACTGACCGACAGAACTTATGAAAACATCTTATGACATGTTCATCAGTTGTTTTCAGCTTATTTCCTTAAGTTCTTCAGGGTAGCTTATGAAAACAACTAAGCACGTGTTTAGTTCTGCAGTGACAAAAATTAGATTTTGAATTACTTAATTAATTTTGCAAAATTCATTTTACTTAAAAGTGAGAACTGAGAAGAATGTAAAGTGGTTTCTGTTTGGATACATTTACGTAAAAGTGGGTTGAACAATAAATTTAAGGGCCTGTTTGGTAAGACACATATTTGAGCTTATGGCTTACAGCTTATAATCTTGTTTGGTAATTGTCATTTTCTCACAAGCTAATATAACTTATTTTTATGAGCTTATAGTGTTTTTTGATAAGGTAATTCAAGTAGCTTATAGCTTATCAATTTTTATCCCTGCAATCTTAAATGAAAAAAATAAATATTAATTAAATATACTTTTTTTTTCCATTTCATATATATATACTACTTCAACCGCTAACTTTATCAAACACTACAAATTCAATCAGCTAGCTTATTCACTATCAACTATAAGCCAGCTTATAAGTCATCAACTATAGGCTTATATCTTATACCAAAAATAGTTTGACTTTATTTTATCTTATGTTACTAAAACAACTTATTCATAAGCGCTTTTATGCTATAAGCTGCAAATTAACCAAGATTGAAGGGAGTTTTTACCAGCAGTTGTGGACTTGCCGACACCGCCTTTACCGGAAGCAATAGCTATGGTATCTTTGACTCCATCAATGCGAAGATGCTTAGCGTAGCTTCTAACACTTCCTAGCCACTGATCACAATAAAACCATAAAATGCAATTTATAATAAACATATTTCAGATAAAGAAAATGAAATTTAGCAAATTTAATGTTGAAATGTCTCAGTCTCACCCTCGGCCTCATCAATTTTGAGAGAAAGGAAAAATTGTGGATTTGAGATTGATTAGGTTGAATTTGAGGAAACTATAAAGGGAGGGTGAAATCGAATAGAACTTGCACTTTGTTTGGTTTGAGTGAGAAAATACTAAGAAAGAAAAATCATGTCATTTTTAATTCTCTACTTCCAATTAAAAAATTCATATGGCAATTAAAAATTTATATATAATCCATGTTTTTGTTAAAAAGTCTTTTTTTTTTGGAGAGATTTTATAATATGCTACACATTTTTTTGCACAATTTCATTAAAAAAATACAAAGGCTACACATAAGTTAGATTTAAAAATATGAACCAGAAGTGGTAATTGAAAATTTTATAGGGCCTAAAATAGATATTTAACTCTTCTTTCTTTTTTTTCAAAAAAAAAAACTCTTCTTTTTTTGTTAGTTACATAAGTTTTTATTAGTTTGTTATAATGGCAAATGATAATATGTTAATTGTTACTTTTTTTTTGCTAAAAGAAACGACATTCATTCATTCAAATTGATAGAGTACATCAATGCAATACAAATTCACTAAACACAAAAAGGATAAATTTGTGAACAAACTCACAACATCCATGTTAATAGCATAAGACGGCAAAGTGCATAAGCCTACAAATATGACTATATTAAAATCTCCGGAATAGTCATGTCTCCGGATCTGTAGTGTTGATGACGCCAAAGTCATTGGTTGGATCTGCACTGGATCGAAACTGATCTGACAATCCGAACCGAACAAACACCTAAACAAGAGGGAAAAGACAAACAAAGCCGCACAAAGACGACAAACAAAACAATGTCACACTAAGATGACAAAATCACGAAAGAAACACCTAATTCAATGTGAAAATCTCTTATTTAAATAAAAGGGAAGGAGAAAAACGATTTAGAGGAGTGATTTGTGGTCAAAAATTAACCCTAAACCACCCCTCTATGGTGAATGAAGAAGAGAAAATTAGGATTTTAGCCGACGGCACACAAAAGAGAGACGGGGAGAGAAGTGGTATCAATTGTTACTTTTTTTTTAAAACAATGTCAATTGTTA
>Ga0315915_1010731_pt1 | contig 10078 bp, 4 predicted proteins | sample MpolbnodulesMG_FD_207738 | JGI IMG/M metagenome (GOLD analysis project Ga0315915, IMG submission 207738) | Medicago polymorpha root nodule microbial communities from Los Angeles, California, United States - branched nodules | ecosystem: Host-associated > Plants > Roots > Nodule | place: USA... | reverse complement strand
TAGACCCCACACCCCCCCCCCCCCCCCAAAAAAAAAAAACAATTTAAAAATAGATTCAATAGAGGATATTATACCTGTAGGTGCCTTGAAAAAGGAAAGAAAGTAAACCGGAAGAGAGGACAAGACAGATTTCAGAAGTACCAGGCGACCACCGAAAGATAAAAATTTGTTGTTCCACACCGACAACCGAGTTCTAATACGGTCTACCACCGGCTTCCAAAAGCTGATTTTCCGACCATCACCACCAATCGGTAACCCCAAATACATGAAAGGAATCGATCCAGTTCTACAATTCAAAACTGAGGTTGCTTCTGACAACCAAGACGGAGAAATATTTACACATGTCAACATACTTTTGTAAAAATTGACCTTCAAACCAGAAACCTCTTCTAGTAAAAGCAACACAGCACGGATCGTACGCACATTTAGCCAACATTTATCTCCAATAATAATGGTATCATCAGCGAACTGAAGATGAGACAACCTGACATCCCCGTGTCTTCCAACTCTAAACGGTTGAAACAAATTATTTGACACCAAGGCCTTCATCAACACATCAAACCCTTCAGCCACTAATAAAAACAGAAATGGAGAAAGAGGATCCCCTTGTCTTAAACCTCTCTCTACCGGGAATTCCTCCGTCAGGCACCCATTAACAAGCACTGAAGCTGTCACCGTTCAAATTAGTCTCTATTATTGTTCATAAAGAATATTTGTTTTACATCATAAAATCATAGTAGTGAGTGTATTGATTTAACAAAAAACAAGTAATCACTATATTGAAAGAGGAATTGTATAGATTTTTCTAAATAAAACAATTTTCTGATTTAGTTAATGACACGTGCCTGAATGGCTGCAATGTCTACCGATTACTCATTTATTTTGATATAATTTTTTTTCCATAAGTTAATAATTAACTAATTTCATTTTATTTTTTTACCAAAACAAACTCATTCTCTTGCAACTTTGAGGTTAATCTTCTTTACCTTGGCTAGACTATCGGAAACCATATTAGCTTGTCCATAGATAAATTTAATCTCAAAATTAGAATTCAAAGCTAAAACATTCCGAATATTAGAAACTATTACTCCAAACCCAGACCAGCCTCTCGATTGAGATTTAACGTCACCAAACAAAAGTTTAGAGAGTGAGATCCTTGTGTGGTAAATGGTGTTTTGGTTTGGAGGTTTGATTACTTCTTATAGCCAGCCATGTAAAGGAGATTAACCTCGAAGTTGCAAGAGAATGTTGAAGACACACGTCTTATTGAAGATAAGGTAACATATATTCAAGAACGTCCTTAAGAATTGAAGCAATAACCAGTTGTTGTCCTCAGCTAGAAACCTTTTCCATCTATTGGAAAATGTGAGGTGCATTCAATTTTTTTCTAAAGTATGTTGTGTGCGCAAGAATTCTGAATCATATCGTTGCAAAATAATAGTATCATTAAATATTTGGTACATTAAAACAATAATTTTACGAACTGCCTAAATCTTTATGGCAGACGTTGAATCTTCTTCTACCTTACCGACGTTGAATCTACAAAAAAAAAAAAAAAAAAAAAAAAAACTAACACTACAAGACAAGTTGGATCATGTTTTGGGGAGAGCTATCTCTAGGGGGTAACTGAAGATATTGAGATGAAGGTACTAAAGACTCAAAGTACCATTAACTTTGAAAGAAAATGTGGTGAGGCATAAGTAACAAAACACCTTAGCACTAAAGTGAGTGTACTCTAGTGATTTTAAAGAAACTTTAGAAGAGTTAATAAATGAAACACATTTCCCCCTTCTTTTTTGCATATAATATTGCGATATATTGAAGAAGAGTTTTTTATCAATAGGAAATTTGCAAAACAAAAACAATAAGAAGGAAAGAAAATGGAAAGAATTTTTTTGATTTTCTATAGGGTTTCTTTGTTGGAGGTGTGATCTAATAAGGCATATCAGACTCTAAATATGAACACATTTCTCGGTCAAAATTTAAATTTCGACTACCACTATATACCCAACTCTTACTAGTAAAGTTTTTTTTTTAGTAGTAGTAAAGAAGAATTTTATCAGTGTGTTGTGGCAAACAAAATAAATATCACTAGCGTGTAAACTTTGTCACAAAATAACTTACTTTGGTAACTTTCAAATTAGTTCTTTGGAGGAATTTGCTTGTATGCATGTTATTTTTTCTTCTTTTTTAACTCAAGTATTTAAAACTACTTCATCCATCCAATTCAATTAATTCATAAAATTAATAAAATGATGCGAGTCTAGTATAAAAATGAGAGAAAAGCAGGACAAAAATATGGGGCACAAACTCTAAATTGGTCTATTTAATGTTGTCTAGTTTGAGATGTTATCTCTTTGATTTTCTTTATCTCATGTTCTGCATTAAAAATTGTGAATGCATTGAGATCTTGTGTAGGAATTCTAAAACACTTATAGTTCATCTTTCCCCGTATCTTTGAGGAAATTTTTACCAAATTGACACGTAACTTTGTTGGATTATATATGACGTCTAGTTTCAGTTTTTATGATACTTTTGTTCTCCAAATAGATTTATGCTTTATTTGGGAGTTTGGAGAGAATAAAAGAGAGGACTTTGGGGCTAGTAAATATAAGGGGAAATAGAGAATTTTCACTTTTTTGGAAAAAGTATTTTAGAGAATGATGATAAATTAATGTTTATTATTAATATAAATTTTAATTTTAAGTATAACATATATTACATTTAAAAAATTCATATAAACCATCCAAAATGATTCTCCAATGCAATATTATAATTGGAAGAATTTTGTTTTAAAGAAAAATGAACTCCCAAATCCCTCACAATCGTTTATAGTAGATTATGTTGTGAGAATTACATGTTGAAACTATTAAAATATTGAGAACAAAAAATCTCTAATTGTAATTTTTCCATACACGTACTAAGGACAACATAGAAAACTTGGTTTCCCTTTTCTTTTAATTGGACTGGACAACATAGGAAATAAATAAAAGTACTATTTATTTATTAATTACTCCCTGCATTCCTTTTTAAGTGTCGTTTTAGAATTTTAACACAAAAATAGCGAATTGTATTTTTGCACACTTTTTTTCTATTTCATATTTTTTTGCACATACTTTATCTTTCCAATAAATTTAATATGTAACAAACAATTGTTAGCTATTATTCTAGATATTGTACATATCAAAATTTTGAAGATAACAAGAAACAAATTTTGGTTTAAAACAAAACAAACAAACTTTGCGTGAAAAAACAAACTTCCAAATATATAACATTAATTAAGGAACGAAAAATCACCACACTTAAATAAAAAAACGGGAGTAATAAAAGAAATTGCAGGTATACCAAACTAAAAAAAAAAGAAATAAAGTATTCTACGAAAAACTAAAAAACCAAACGTTTAATAAGTCCTTCTAGAAACATCCATCTACCATTGAAAATCTTCATTAGGTAATAGACAATCACAATGGTCTTCGTCGGTTGAATCAGCAAATTGATTTACGACAATTGTATAACCTGTGAAAAAACAAGAGAGTAGAAAGAAACAAATATTTAAGATACAACTCATCAATTTTGGGCTTTTGTAACGGAAATTCTCAAACAGAAGAAAAACGAGAAATGCAAGGCATTTGAAGTCTATCCAACTAGATGGAACATAAATGACGCAACAAGAAAAACGCCCAAGGCGATGGGGTTGAGTAGCTAACAACAAATCCGAATTAACGGGGAGGATTGAATTGAAACAATTATAACCAGAGTTTTGGAGGGGAGGGAAAAGAGGAGAGATTTTTAATTTGAAATTTAATATCTACTAGCAATACAATTTTACCCCTTCTTAATTTTTTGACACGTCGTTAGAATAATATCATTTTTGTTGTCTTTGTAACATATATTTACATGTTTGTGGCTTTTGTAACAAAAGATCTTATATAGAGAGAGAAAATAACTTTCATAAATTGATGTGATTTTGTATCAAAAAAAAATCCTTTTACATTTTTTTAAGAATAAAAAAATGGAATATATTAACACCGGTGATGGTTCCTCTAAAGCACAAGGTGTACTAAAGAGGCCACCTCAAAAACAAACAGTCACTATATAATTACAAAGCAAAGGTCGGTCGATACCCAAACAAAGTAACGGGTCCGACCACCATATATTAGTGCCATAAACAAAATTGACATTGCTAGCTTTCAACCACCAAAAAGAATTGTATTTAAGCTTTTCTAAAAGTTCTATCATGGTAGTTTGAATATTCTTTAAGGTGTTTCGTTCATTCCAAACTATCATTTTACATTGATGTATCTAAACAAACTAAATCATTTTAAAAAGATGATTTTATCACTATGGGGTTTGCTATAATTTTTTTTAAAAAAACACTTTAAAGAGCATTGTACTTGTTTGTCATAATTTGTTAAAAACCAGGTTCAAAAACAAAAAAATCTAAAAGCGTCTTTAAATAAGGTACTGTTTGTCCCGACTTATTTTCAGCTTCTCTACATTTTTAAGGAGAAGTTAGGCCAAACATAATATCAATAAAGTACCTTCTAAAAAAGTACTTTTTTAGAATGCATAAAATTGAATGGAATGAGCTTTGATCAAAAGTTGTTGAATGCTACTTCAAAAAATTACTTCTCGAAAATTTATTTCACAAGCCCTCTCTTCAACTCACGCTGGGAACCTTTTATTTTATTTGAATACTATATTTCAATATTATTTTCTTCCATTTAATTTTATTTTATTTTTTTGAACCGGTCCATTTAATTTTTTTAAAGGAGGTTCCATTTAATTTTATTATCTTTTTTTAAGGAATTTTATTATCTTTTTATCACTTATATATTTAATTTCAATATTGTTTAAGCATCACAACCTCACAAATATTTTTATTCACGCTGTCATTTAATGATACTAAATATTTTTATTTTCTTTCTTCAACCTCGCAAATACACACACATTAGCGTTCAGAGTAATACTTTATGACCGTCTGTCAATTTTTTTGTTACGCTAATGTGTATATTTTTTTTAGTGTTGCATATTGCGTATAATTGTTTTTATAAAATTTTGATTTTAATTAAAAGTACAAGTATAGATACCTAAAAAAATTATACTTATATATATTTTGCATCTTGTAACAAACTATGCATATCTTTTTCTTATTCAAAAAAAATAAACATATCTTTTTCAATGACACCAACAATGTAACAAATATAACATCATATAATATAAATCCTTATCTTTTTGAATGACACCAAAAATATGGTGTTAACGAAATTTGTTATAGAGTATAATTGGAAAAGAAAAAACCAACTATTTTGATATTATTTACGTTATTATTTGAGTATCCTTAAATTATTTCTCCTATTCAAATTGTTTTTTGAACAAATTAAAATGGAATATGATATTAAACCAACAGTGATCCACCCACCACAAGGCGTGCTAGAAAAACCACTCCACAAATTACAAAGTCACAATTGGAGAAAATAAGTATAAACAAATAAAGATAATTTTCTAACAAAAAAATTCCACTTTATATAGTTGTATCCAAACAAATATGTTTTTTCAGAGAAGTGATTGTTGTTATGATAAATAAATAAAAAATTGATTATGTTTTTTCAAAAAATAATCTTTAAATGATTGAATATAAGAATATATTTTTATTCTATTAGAAGCAAACCATATATTCAATTTACATTTGTTAAAAATATGTTTTATGATTGTGCAAATAAAATTATGATGTTCATGTTCTTTTATCCCACGTTGAGTCTATTTGATCCAATATAAACTACTCCCTCTGTTCCTTTTTAAGTGTCTTTTTAAAAAAATAACACAAATTTGCGATATGTATTTTTGCACATATTTTCCTATTATACCCTCATTTTAATCCACCAATAAATTCCTTTTTTTTTGCACACACTTTATCTTTCCAATAAATTTAATATGTTATCTTTCTATCATAACAAACAATTGCCGGTTATTATATTTTTCTCCAACAAATTCCAATTTTTTTGCGCACTCTCTCATAACAAATATTCCAACTTCTTCTTCTTCATTCTCATCTTGTTCTTGTTGTTTTTGTATCTTGTCAAAATAGTCTTCAACTATATCTCCCTCTTCACCTCTCATTAGTTGTTCCAATGAGTCTTCCACTTTTTCTTCCTTTTGAACATTCATGGGATCTTTTATTTTTCTTCTCTCAAATCTGTTATTTTACTTTGCACTTGAAATTTTTAACAATTGCTACTTATCTTATTTATAGAATTTTAACTTTTCTTGGAACCATTGTTTGTAACAAAAATTTGTTTAAATTTGATGATAACAAGAAACAAACTTTGTTTAAAAAACAAACAAACAAACTTTTTTTTTTTAAAAAAAACTTTAGTTTTCCAAATAGATAGCATTAATTAGTTTTATCGAAAAAGATAAGAGTAATTGACAAATCGTACCCTTAAAATATCAAAAGACAGTTAAATAGAAACTAAAAATTCACCCTAAAAAGACACTTAAAAAGGAACGGAGGAGTAATAAAATAAAAAGACAAACAATCATTTTCGTCAACGAGTAGCTACAATATTTCATCATTGTATCAAATTTTAAAACAATCATTGATTATGTGTAACACCCTAAACCCTTAAAGCGATAAATTACGCAAATAATACAAATCATACAAGGATTTAGATGCTACTTCTTCTATAAGTTCAAAAAATGCATAATTAATTTTTCTCAAAAGGAATCCTGGTTATGGTCTCTTATTTCCTAGAAAGTCAAAATCACAATTTCTATGTCATGTAGATGTAGACTGGGTAGAGTATGATGATTCTAAGAGATCAACTACTGATTTTTCCTTCTCCTTGGACTCTTCTCTTATGTAATGGTGTGCCAAGAAACAACAGAAAATATCTTGATCATCTTCAGAGGCTGAGTACAAAGAATTTTCTACTGCTACCAGTGAGCTTCAATGGCCATTGTACCTTCTAAAGGATTTCAACATGAAGAGTACCAAACAACATGTCTTATACTGTGACAGCCAAAGTGCAATTCACATAGCTTCCAATCCAGTCTTTCATGAAGGGACGGAGCACTTAGAAATAGATTGTCACTTTGTCAATGAGAAAATTCAAAAAGGAACACTCAAGCTTCTACCTATCTCTACTGATGGACAACTACCAGATTTTTTCAAGCTTGGAATGATATATATTTACCATGATCCAATTTGTGGGAGGCTGTTGAAACATAATATAAAAGAGCTGGAAGCTAGTTTACTAAATAATGAAGAAGATGAACACTATTGTCCTCGGATACTTACGCCACAAGTAATTGAAGCTTAAGACCGTTTTAGACTTAGAAATTCAATTGTAACAACTTTGCTTAAGTTTAGGGAAGTTAGTTATGATTGAGATTAGTGAATATCATATTAGCTTATGATGATCTCTCCATGAAATGCTATAAATAAATGTAGTTACTTTTATTGAAAATTAATGGAAAATCATGGTTTATCGAGCTAATTCTCTCATTTGTTCTGCTTCTTTGTTTTTCTCTCATTTTCTATCAATTTCTTGTTAACTAAATTGGTCTCTGACTCTATTAATATTTCAAACTAGTCCTTATCTTTGTCAAAAGTTTATCAATTAAATTCTGACAAAAACATAAAGACATAAACTTCACAAAGACCAGTTTAAAATATCAACAAAGTTATGGATTAATTTAAGAATGGCTTACAAAGACAGACATAGAACAATTTAATTGTTTACTCGATAATCTTTCTTCTCTTAATGCAGCAATCAATTTATAGGAAGGGTCATAAACAAGGTGTAACCCACACTTCAATTCATTCTCAACGCCATTATTATTTTGTGATGTTTAAGTTGTAGTTGACATTGAGTTCAAAGCCTACTATATTAAAGATATATTAAATTAAAAATAGCTGAAAATATTCTCTTAAATTTAATTTAATAAAAAGTATCAACCATTTGAAGACTGTTTATCAAATTTAATAAAATATTTTAAACTACCTTATCGTTAACATTGAACCACAATTGCTCAAAAAAGAAAAAAACATTGAACCACAAATCGATTCTAATTAATCAAATCAATTCAAATATAAATAAATTTGTACGAAAAAGCGATACAATATACTCCCTCTATTTCAAAATAAATGTCGTTTAAGGTTTTTACACACATATTATGAAATGCATTAATTAAAAGAAAAATAGATGTTATTTTACCAAATTATTATAATCAACTGTTGGTTTATTTTTCATTAAAGAAAAAATAATACTTTGAAAATAGTGTATATAATATTAATTGAAGGGTACAATTGTCCTCGTGAGCTTACATCAATTGGTATGAACAATACATATATTATATGCAAGGTTTAAGGTTCAAACCCGGCCACCACCAAAAAAATTGAAGGGTACAATTGAAAAGAAGATGTTATTATTGCATTGGAAACTGAAAGTGACATTCATTTTGAAACAATTATTTTTAGCTAAAATGACTCTTATTTTGACACGGAGGGAGTACAATTTCACTAACACACTATGTTTCAGCGGGAAGTATTACTTTATATGGGACATGTATTTTGTGGCGTCCCTTGCTATCCGATGTGCGCCTCGTATCTTGCAATAACTTGGAGTTTATTTTCACAGACTTCGTTTCACTTCTCTCTTCTCAACCCATTTGCCAAGTGAGTCATGCATAATAAGTGGTCCCTTAACTTATTTGTTGTTTTAGATTTGGTCCCTTATCTTTAAAAAATTTCAATTTGGTCCCACATGTACACCTCTGTTACTATTTTTGGTCATTTCCGTCAATTGGCCGTTATTTGTTGGAATACTGGATTTTCTGTTGTATTGGCTTGCCTTTGAAAAAAATTTCCCTTCCCTCTTTAAAAGAGGAAAACGAAGGATGAAGGAGGAGAGAAAGAGGTGAAAACGATGGAAGAAGAGGAGATGAGTGAATCAAGGATAAATGTGAAGTTGATGGGTGAATCAAACCTCAAATGATTGATGAAGAGTTGCTCTTTCACGCACTTTACATGCTATAATTAAAATTAATAATATAATTCACAAACTCTTCACACTTCATTAACCAACAAACAGTGTTGTTGAGTGTTTGGTTTTGCGTGACCTTCTTTGTGACAAATACTCTTAACATGAAACTGTAATTATAATATCATCTCATTCCCTATAAAATCTCCCTTTACCTTTACCTCATCATCCCCTGTTCTTCTTACAATAAAAACCAATACCAATAGTGTGACGCAAAACCTCTTTTTCTTCAAGATGAAGGTTGTACTTATTATGATATTTCTGGCCATGGGAGTGGCGTCAGCTTCGGAGATAAATAAAGAATTTAAGAAATGGATGGTGCGGTTTAACCGCACCTATTCAAGCCGAGAAGAGATGATAAAAAGGAGGAGTATATTTCAATTAGAATTGGAATTCGTCCGCAACTTCACAATAAATGACGGGTATATTTCAATTTTTTATATTTTGTTTTCGAGGGGTATTATTGGATTAAGATTTTAAAAGATAAGTTTTGTATGAAAAAATGTAGTGAGTTTTAAAAGACTATTAAAATTTGGAATTAAAAAAAAAACTTTGATATTTTTAATTGAATACACAAGATTTATTTATATTTCACTTTTTTTTGTTAATTTCTTTTTTTCGCAGGAAGCAATTACACCCAAGCCTTGAATGAATACTCAGATTTAACTTTAGATGAGATGGTCCATTCATGCGCCGATGGTCCATTCATGCGCCGATGTTCCACCACCTGAAGCACTCATGATGAACACAGTGGGGTATAATCCATAAGTAAGTTCACACAAACCACCGATTCCCATCATTAATTTCATATAACCGATTCGCCCCAGTTTTCACCCCATGAATTCTTCACGATCCAGTATTTATCTTTAAGATTATAGCCAACTAATGTGACGGCATGCCCTTCTACACCACCAGCACATGATCGTATATGAACGCCACCCTCGTAAGTCTTAAACTTCAAGTCAATAGTAATCTCAATCGTTGCCGGTTGGTTTCTAAGAGCCCACAGGATTTGTCGTTCATTCCTGTCGGGA
>Ga0315915_1010729_pt1 | contig 10080 bp, 8 predicted proteins | sample MpolbnodulesMG_FD_207738 | JGI IMG/M metagenome (GOLD analysis project Ga0315915, IMG submission 207738) | Medicago polymorpha root nodule microbial communities from Los Angeles, California, United States - branched nodules | ecosystem: Host-associated > Plants > Roots > Nodule | place: USA... | reverse complement strand
TGCCAAGTCTATGTAATGTTGTAATGAAAAGAGGTTGTCAATGACAATTCAACCCATCTGTCAAAATCTTTCCATCAAATTGGTCATTCTATTGTATGTCTATCCATCATATCGATCCCCAAATTAGTGAAAATACCATCAAATAAGTCATTGAATTTTCACAACATATATCACTGTGATCCTTGGTGCATACATTTGCTGAACAAAGTAAAAAGTAAAAGACAGACACTTTGATTGTAAAAAGACAGATATTTGCATACCATCATAAGTCATACATTTGATGTTCATAAGTCATTACATAGCAGAAAAAAGAACATTACATAGCCATCAAGTCATTTGATGTTCTTAAGTCATTACATATCCAAAAAAACATAAATTAAACAAGTTTAAAAAGCATTAATTAAACTAGTCCAAAAGCATAATTTAAACAAGCATCACTGCTTTGAAAATCCTGGGGTTGGGATAAACTCCATGTATTAGGGTTGAGTAGAAGCGGATGGCCCGTAATTTGGATTTGGAACTCTAATAACTCCAGGAGCAGTTGGATTTTGTGGAGCAGGATCCCTCAGTGGTGTTTGTTTATACCTGTCATTTGAAATTACTGGTCTTCTCATGTCATATCTCCTTGTACTCATTCCTTGAAATAAAATCAATCAAATCAGACCTTAAATTATAACACTATCCATCAAACCAGTCCTTAAATTATCACAATAAGTATCAAATCGATTCTTATCATAGAGGGGTATAATTGGAAACACAAAAAAAATGACACTGAAAAGTTAAAACTGCAATTTTCACCATTTCCATCAAATTAGTCCTTGTACACGTGGCTGCCTTCTTGACACGTGTACAGGACAATACAACATGCAAGAGGACACATCATCATCGCCAACGGAGCTTATGGACGGATGGACCATTTTGATGGACATCTGTAAAATTCAGGGACTAAATAGATATTTCGCAAAATTTAGGGAAAAATTTGGCTATTTTTGAAAATTTGAAGCTGAGGTATTACTCAATTCCAGAAGGTATAAAGCCCATGAAATTAAGCAGTAGCGATATATGAGTTGAAGAGTGAGAACAAGACAAGCATGAGCATGCGAAATCTAATGAGCATCGCAATACACGCGAAGTTCATAGAGACAATACGTCGAACAGTTGGTGGCATTGAAACCCATCTCAGTTTCAAACTCTTTTGCACACAAACAACACAAAACGAAGATAGCTTGTGTAAGAGAATCGAAAAGCTTCCCAAAGGAGAATCAATATCATCCGCATTTCGTAGTTGGATGCGAGATGGCTTCCCCGTTCGCGGTGCCAACGTCTTTCACACCATTAACCGTCTCAGAAAGCTTAACTTCAACAAACGCGCACTTGAGGTTGTAAATTTTACTCATTTGTTTTTTTTAATCAGTCTTTGTATGTTTCAATGAAAATGATTGGTCATATTTGGTTCAACGGCTTATTTTGCAGCTTATAGTATAATTGTGTATCATATAACTGCTTGGGAATGAGCTATTTCTATAACACAAGATAAAATAAAGTTAAACTGCTTTTGTAAACTCTATAAGTTGTTTTCATAAGCTATCGTAGAGAGTTTGTGAAAACAGTATATGAACATGTCATAAGCTGTTTTCATGAGTTTTTCCGATCATTGGCCTTGTTTAGATAAGTAGCTTGTTTGCAGCTTATAGCACAAGTGCTTATCATGATAAGCACTTTTGTATAAGCTTACATAAGCTATTTCTATACGAAAACATAGAATAAAGTTATATTGTTTTTGTATATGTTATAATTTGTTTTTATAAGTTATCTTGGAGAACTTATGAAAATAACCTCAAAAAAGCTTATGATGAATGTCATAAGCTGTTTTCATAAGTTCTTATAAACACTATCACAAAACTTATGTTACTAGATAAGCTCAAATAAGCCAATCCAAACAAGCCCATTGTCTTTGTGTTATGTATACGGCTCCATTGTCTTCCAAACATTGTCTTTCACTCTATTTGCATAAACAACTTATTTTGTAGCTTATAGCATAACTGCTTATCGTATACAATACAACATTCAAATCTATAAGCGCCTATGAATAACTATTTCTATAACACTAGATAAAATAAAGTTAAACTGGTTGTATAATCTATAAGCTGTTTTCGTAAGCTATCTGGAGAACTTATGAAAATAAGTTGAAAACAACTTATGAACACGTCATAAGTTGTTTTCATGAGTTCTTCCAAACAGCGTCTGTGTTCTTTACACAGCTCCATTGTTTGAGACTTAAATATTTTTCGCTTCTGACTTTTGATAGGTGATGGAATGGGTGATTAGGGAGAGACCCTATAGACCTAGGGAACTAGATTACTCTTACCTAGTGGAATTTACAACTAAGCTTCATGGGATTCCACACGGTGAAAAGCTCTTCACTCGTGTTCCTGTTGAATTTCAGAATGAGTTACTCTATAACAACCTTGTGATTGCTTGTTTAGATAAAGGTGTCGTAAGGGTTTCACTTGAGTACATGAAGAAAATGAGGGAATTGGGTCATCCCATTTCGCATTTGGTCTTTAATCGCTTGATAATTCTGCATTCCTCGCCGAGCCGCAAGAAGATGATACACGGGTTACTTACTCAAATGAAGGCCGATAAGGTCACGCCAAATGTTTCCACATACAATATTTTGATGAAAATAGAGGCCAATGAACACAATCTTGAAAATTTGATGAGGTTTTTTGATCGAATGAAACGGGTGCATGTTGAACCGAATGAAATATCTTACTGCATTTTAGCTACTGCACATGCAGTTGCTAGGTTATACACTGCAACTGAAATGTATGTTGAGGCTGTGGAGAAATCTATGACAGGGAATAATTGGTCAACATTGGATGTCTTGCTTATATTGTATGGGTATCTTGGGAGCCGGAAGGAGCTCGAAAGGATTTGGAGTATTATTAAAGGACTTCCCTTTGTTAGATCTAAAAGTTATTTGTTAGCCATTGAAGCATTTGGTAGGATTGGAGAGCTAAATCGAGCAGAAGAGATTTGGTCAGAAATGGAATCGGTAAAAGGGTTGAAATCTGTAGAGCAATTTAATTCAATGATGACCGTGTATTGCAAACATGGAGTGCTTGACAAAGCAGCTAGGTTGTACAAAAATATGAAAACAAAGGAGTGCAAACCGAATGCCATAACGTATCGACATCTTGTTCTGGGTTGCTTGAAATCTGATAAGGCAGAGCAAGCTTTGAAGACACTAGACTTGGGCATGCGTTTTCCGGTTGACAAGAAGGTTAGAAATTCAACCCCATGGTTGGAGACAACTCTTTCAATTGCTGAGCTTTTTGCTGAAAAAGGGGATGTTGAAAATGTTGAGCGACTGTTTGAAGAATTTCATAAAGCTAAGTATTGTAGGTATACTTTTGTATATAATACCTTGATTAAGGCTTATGTAAAAGCTAAGATTTATAATCCAAATCTTTTGAGAAGGATGATTCTTGGAGGAGCAAATCCTGATGCTGAAACTTACAGTCTTCTGAAAATTGCTGAACAGTTTCGGACCTGATAATTTTTATTCATAGTTTTCAATCGAGTTACTGTTATATCATTATATGTATACTTATGTTGTCATTCTATTTTGTAAACGTGTATCAATTATGGAACAAGATTCACTAAGATCGTCTGCCATTGCTTATAGAAGCTCCTTTTGTTTGCATATTGCATCAACAACTGATAATATAAAGATACTACACGGGTATAACATGTTGATTTTCATTTTCCTCTCCAAATTCAGCTTCATTGCTCCATAATAGATTGCCAGTTTCAGTTGTTATGAAAAGTGAGGATTCCTCGTCTTTGGAGATAAGTGCTGGTGGCTTGGTTGGTGAGAGCTCTTTTAGGTATGTGGTGATAGGTCGTTTTTTAAGTATTTGTTCTTTATGTTTTTCGGTTTTAGTTTATTATCTGTTTTTAAATTTACATATGAATTTAACTGTTATTGGTAAGAAAATGTCACGAAGTTGGCAAGCAATGAATGATTTTGTGCTCTTGAGAGTTGAGACATTGTATTGTATTCAAGTGTTTCTATCATTAACCATTGAGTTTTCGCAACAAGGCGGCAAAAGGAGTCTTTTCTATACACACAACTTCAAGGGATTCATATGAACAAACTCCTTTATTAGATAGTTTAACTGTTGATTGTTCAGCTCTGTCTGTTGATTCCGTTTTAACCCGAAGCATATGTGTTACCTTCTCTTTAATATTTTTTTGTAGATTTATTTTGAATCTGTTCTAATTGTGGATGCATACCTTTTGATAGATTCCTCCATTTTTTATTTAACCCGAAGCATATTTGTTTTTTGATTGAGAGATCTTGGAACCAAAAAGCAATTGAAGAAGCATTCAATACACCCCAAGTTTTAGTATATTCAATAAGGGAGTACTTGCATGAAAAGTGAAAAGAAAGGGGTAAAAAACAATCTACTTTGGTTTGTTTAAAATTTCAAGTTATGGTATTTGTCATCGGTTTTTATAGAAAATAATGTTTCATGTTCTGCCATCAAGAAATTATAAATTATCACATCATTATAATATTCTGGTATCATGCACGGTTTATACTGATTATTGAATTGGTGAGAAATAGTTCCCTATTAAAGGGAACAACAATGATCTAAGTGAAGGGGGACATGTTAATTTGCAAACACTTTGTTATCAATGACCTGAAATAAACTTGGAAAATATGAATTGGAGAGTTATAAATGTACCATTTATTTGTTTGGCTTCACAATGTACCTTCGGGTGCTGAAGACACAATCGCAATACCTGGTGCAAAGGTCATTTGTGTTAATAAGAACCCAAGCATATCATTTAGTGTGAAATTGAAAACCATTCAATTTGATAAAGTTCGCTAATTTATGTATCTTGCAATAATTTACAGCTGAAAGCTTTTAGCTTGGAACCTGGTCCATGCACCAAGGACCAAGAGATGAAAGGGATTACATATTCAGGACCAAGAGAAGGAAGGGATTACATATTCAGTTGGCAAGGTTTTGGCAAGAAGGAAAGGAACCTGCTAGTGTGAGCAGAAGTCTTTGATGTCCTATGATATTATTGCAGATAACAGTGGATAAAGGTTTAGATACACTTTTTAACCCTATAATATAATACTCTTGGTTTAATAACAATATCATTCACATCACTTAGCCTCCTTTGATTGAGAAACAACTACAGACAATGTGAATTGTTTATTTATTTATTTAATTATTTAATATGTCGGTAAAGTTTCCCCATTTATAAATTCAGAGTCCACCCAGGGTGACCTTTGGAGGATATGTCTATGTTTTATATATAGAGACATGTTTGGACTCCAGTTCAGGGAATATTGTTTGTATACTCTACTAGGGCCTACACTTTCTTGCTCTTGGAAAATGCTTGGCTTGAAAATTTTCTTCAAGATTTGTTATTATAGCCCCATGAACGGTTGTCTAGATAGCTATGTAAAGATAGGCCATGGGACACTACTACTAGACAACTCGGCCAGTGTTTACAAAACAAGATATGGCAACACTTGAGACTGATGCTAGTTCTCTAATTTTTATGTTTCAGTACAAGTCATAAAGCTTGTTAATACAGTTGGAAATATATTAGAATCTGTATATTTATTTTATAGGGTTACTGTATACTATAATATTATATCATGTCATGTCATACAAATACAAAACTTATACCATATAAAAATCGACTACTCTACGTAGTTCAAACACAGTTTTATCATCTTACGCTTCTCATAGAGTTAACATTATTGAGTGGGGTCTTTTGTAGGACAATTTGGGAATTGTAAATTTTAATATATTCACAGAATATGTATTATAAAATCTAAATTTACTGCTTTAGTTAGTTCAGTATTTTTTAAAGCAACCGCAATTAGATAGGTTGATATATATCATGAGTTCAACAGGGAGACATTCCTACCTTACAAAGTTACAACACGTCCCCTTCATCTCATGATCTAGAACCGCAATAATATTTATGAAAACGTTAAACTTCATTCACCTGGCAGCTAATGTTTAAATTTGAAAACCTATTTATGCCCAAGTTTCTTTATACTAAAAGTAAAACCCATTTATCAAAAGACTAAGAATTGACAGAAAGCTGAAATATCACATCTCATTAGTAATTTCATCAAAATTATTACATAACCGGTAAGACAGACAAAAGAGGCCAAATGTGCAACTCCTTTTCAAACATAGAATAATAGCATTAAACATTTAAAACATCCATTAGAAACTCCAGCCATTAATGAATTCTGCAGCAGTCGCAATTGCAGCCCCTGTAATGGCACCTATTACAATCTTGTCTGCCTTCTCGTTGCTGGCTGCAGATACCAGAGCCCCTGTCACTGCACCTCCGAACGTGGCATTCTTCTGCAGTACATCAAAAGACCAAGGGAACAACGGTAAGAATCTCAACTGAAAAATCTAACTTAAATTGAACAAGAAAAGGCATGGCTCACTGCCTAAAACAAAGTTAACACATTTGACACCTAACTTTTACAGATTCATTTTCAAACATGATGCTTGTTAAAAACAGCTTGAAATTTAAGAGATTAGATGCCATTATATGGAAGACAAATCCAGAAATGAAGTGCTCTCTCTAGCATAGAATGTACAATAACACCAAGTCTATTTTAAGTGTTTTCAACTACCCTATTGAGAGAATTACCCAGTCTCTGGTGCCACGGATCCTCTCTACCCCGTATTCTGTTCCAACATATACGCCAGCTATAGCTCCTGTAAGCGTAGAAAGGAAAATACATTAAACAGAGCTAATGTATTTACTAATTGAACTTGTCATATTACATAATGCAACACAAGTCTTACCCCAATATGCACCTTCTTTAAACGTCTTCTTCAGCTGCAACAAGACCTCTCATTAACAAGGAACAAAGCATATCATGGTAGACAAAATGTTTATTGAATGGGATTCCTGCCCTTTTCAGGATTTAGATTCTCAGCATTCACGTCATCACACACTTGCCGATATAGACTGACATATCAAGATCAGATGGTTCGTGTATCAGCTTTGTAATTTGACCTATTTATCGAAGTTAAAGCATGGATAGTTCGATTTTGATCAAACAGCTCAAACCACATTATTGCTTCAAATGTGTGATTTCGTGAAATGAGAGAATCCGAATTTAGGGGCTTTCCTGTCATTATTCTTTTCTAGGACTAAACCTCCCAAGTTCAAATCACAGTATTGCCTCAAAGATGCATACATGCCAATATATAAATTACTTATAATTGGAGCTTATACAGCTGAAAATATTAAAAAATTATATTTTAGGAGTGAAGGCCACCCCAAATGATTCAATCATGATAAGTTGATAACAATGTTAAATAATGAACTTACAGTTTTCTCAAAATCACTACTTGAGACACTTCCTGGAACAGACATGTTTAGAAGTATCAGACATGATATTTAGTTAGTCAAACAAAGATCTTCACAAATGAAAATATATATTGATTTTGGTCTATAGTAACCCGAATCAAAGTTTTCATCTTTTGGAGATTTTAACAAAAGGGTTATAGCAAAAGTGGAGAAATACTTACCCTTTCGAACAATATGATAGGTATCCTCTGCAAGTGCCCTTGTGGCTGCAACCTGAAAAAAAATAAAAAATAAAAAAGTTGGTTCGAATTGTTTAAGAAAAAGAAGAAAGAGAAACAATTGAAGAAGTTGAGAAATTACAGCTCCAATCTTCAAAAAACCATCAACAGTGAGGTTAAGAAGTGGATTGCCCATGTCAATGACCACATCGACCTTGGGAGAAGACACTGATCCTGAAATGCTGCTATGAGGCATTTTTCACGCTCACACTTCTTTCTTAATTCTTTGCTTTGTTTAGCTACCAGCTTGAATGTTAAGGAAGGTAGTGTATACTATATACTACTATATAGCAAGGGGTTCTCACACAAAAGTGTGACCACTTATGGCTGTGATTGAAAGTTACATTTTTAAATAATTAAAAGTTCACGGTTAATAAACGAGGATAGCTTTTGTGCACTCCACCTGTTAAGGAAAGGGCCCATTCTGAATTGATCTCTCACTATATGTTGCTTTGATGTCGGTCTTGTTTGATAGTACTGCTAACTTGAATATTTCCCAAAAATATATATATTGTCATGCCCAATTCATAGGGGTTGCAGGAACCTTTCATGAGACATTTAATGTATTTGATGTGTTAGGACACAAGTTTGGATAGGTAATTTTTCACTTCTTCACATTGACAACTAATGTGTGGATTATCGCTATTAAACTATTTAATAAATTACTATATCATAAAGTTGTTGACATACTCAGATCAGGCTTTATCACTCGTGTAGGGAGAGGGGACATTTTAATTTGGTATGACAAGTGGCTTCCGAACGGTTGTTTATGTGATAGGATATCCCTATGGAACAAGAAGATTCTCATCTTCACATTAAAGATATTTGTGTTCATGGTAATTGAAACTTCATCTTAATCTCCACTCACATCCCTCCTTTTATTAAGATAGGGCTGCCAAATGTGTTTATTAATGAAGATATTGAAGATATTTTTATTTGGAGACCTTCTATTTATGGCACCTATACTACCAAGTCAGCTTACTCTTGGGTTTTGGACAATACTACCTTACCGCAATCATCCTTAAGTTGGTCTTGGATTTGGAAGCTGTAACTTCCGAAGAACATTTGTCATTTTGTTTGGATCATCTTGCATAATAGTTTGCCTACTAATTATACCAGATTAACTCACCATATCTCTATTGATGTCTTTGTTACAGATGTGATGTCGATCTTGAAATTATTATCCACACTTTGAGGGACTGCCCGCAGGCTCATCAAGTTTGGTCTTCTCTTGGTTTTTTGCCCCCTCTTTCTTCCAAGAGGAGAATCTTCTTCATTAGATCAAGAATAATTCTTTTAAATTTCAAGGTACTCTTTTCCTCATTGCATGTTGGTTTACATGGAAAACTCGAAATGATGAACCCTTTTCGGATAAGAGATGTCCTCTATGGAAAATTCTTAACCAAATTAAATCCTTAGTCAAGCATACATCTAAGGTGTTTTGTGGCTCTAGTCTTGACAAGGTTCCTCGACTAATTTCTTGGAAACACACGCCTGAGAATGTGATCAAACTCAATGTGGATGGGAGCTCTAATGGTAACCCAAGTCGTTTTGGTTATGGTGGTCTTCTATGGAATTTGTCAAGGGGTTGGATTTTTGGCTTTTCTGGAAGTTGTGGTTTTACGCCTAATATTAATGTCGAGCTTCAGGCTATATCCCCATGGTCTCGAACTAGCTTGGACTCATGACTACAAAGATATAGTTTTTGAATTTGATTCTCTCTCCGTGCTAAAATTCATCAAAGAGGAAGTTCTGCATACCCACTCATATGTTGCAATTGTTGATTACATTAGACCCCTACTTACCGTCTAGAACATTGTTCTTATACCCATCTTGCAGAAGGATACTCTTGTGCTGATTGGTTGGCTAAATTTGAAGCTGCTCTTGTTAATGAGATTACAAGAGATTTTTTTTTCATTGATCAAATAAAAAAATTCAACTGGACAACATGAATTTTGTTCTTGATTCTAAGAAGGTTCTAGATTATATTATAGCAGTTATTTCATAATTTTCACAACTTTCATGTCGAGTTTAGCCAAAAGCAAGTCAATAGATCCCTCATGTATTAACGAAGATACCCCATTTTATGCTAACTTACCTACTTATTGATGTATTTATGTATTTCTTTCATTATTTCTAATGAAATGAAATAAGTTTGTTAAAAAAAAAATATTACTTGTTCATATAAGAAGTTATTAACTTATCATGCATTTTTTGAGATCTGGACGAATTTATTTTTCCCAAGAGGCACCACATTCTATGTTGACTAAAAATAATATTTGACTAATCTCATTTACTTGGGATGCATTGCACCCAAAATAAAATAAAAAATTCAGTATGCAATTTGGTTACTCAACTTTTAGCGAGAAATAGTGATAAGGAAAGGGATGAAGGAGAAGATTCAGTTTCACTTTTAATA
>Ga0315915_1010726_pt1 | contig 10082 bp, 10 predicted proteins | sample MpolbnodulesMG_FD_207738 | JGI IMG/M metagenome (GOLD analysis project Ga0315915, IMG submission 207738) | Medicago polymorpha root nodule microbial communities from Los Angeles, California, United States - branched nodules | ecosystem: Host-associated > Plants > Roots > Nodule | place: USA... | reverse complement strand
TAGACTCTGTTAATCAATTTCAGGGACTAAAGTGACTAACAGAGTCTACATCCAAGAACTATTTTGCAATTTATCTGCATTCAGGGACTAAAGTGACGACTATTTTCCTATTCAGGGACTAAATTGACTAATCTCCCTAATAATAAAGAGCACATTTGATATGCGTGTCATTCATTAATAAGGAGATGCCACCAAAGAACCGGTATGCACGTTAAATTGGTGTGTCAAAAATATTCCACTAAAATTTAAAAGGCATGCAACACATGTTAAAAAAATGAAAAATGTTGTCTAAAAGTTCTAGTTAAATTGCCAAATGCCAAAATTGCAAAGTCGGACATCGTGATCCAAGTTCAAACCCGAGACCTCATAGTTGTGTGAGTTTAATTTCAGTAGCTTACCACTTCATCTACGACCCAAAAAAAAAAAAATTAAAATACCTAATGAAAAATCATATAGCTTCGAGTCCTTGTTGCGCACAACTACTTTTTAACCAATCATTATGTCAATACTAGTTCTTATTACGAATATATTTTATAACTCTTTTGGTAAATCACAATACTCTACAACTATCAAGACAATTCATTCAAATTCCAAACATGTGCTTTTTTTCAAATGTCCAACCAAATTATTGAAAGACTCTGGTGTTTATACCATACCATGCTGGTAATGAAAACAAACGCTTGTTTAAAGCATTTTTATTTTATATCTTCAATTACAAAGACATACAACCGGTGAGAAGGAATTTAGAAGAATAACTAATTCAATTAAATCGGGCATTCGTAGATTACAACACAACATCAATTACAATGATATCTTGGCATATCATCTACACGATTACACAGATTACAGGCTGTGATAAACCAAAATTGAACGACCTCTTATGAATCTAAGATATATACAAGTACAACACAAGCCTGTGAAGCCAAAATTTGAACTTCTGCCATAGCAGCAGGAAAAAGAACTGTTGATCTAAAGAGTAAGACATTTTCATTGCACTCTTAGGAGTCAACTTCCAAGGCACATAGCAATCAATGGCCAGTTCGGGCTTTTTATAGTTTGAAATATTAATTGTACAGTCAAAGAACAACCTTCATTGGCCTCTCCAAATCTCATTGGAAGAAGAATTATGATAAATCTGCAAAGAACGAATATCATGTTTCGTGTGGGGCTTCAAATTCTTTGCACTGAAAGTAAAAACCAAACATCTCACATTCACGAAAGTGTACAAGTGGTACTTTGAAACTTGGAAGTACCAGCAAAAAGAATCATTTCCAAAATGAAAGGAGAAAGGCACCCATTGATTGCTGCTGCCAATGTTCCTGATCTCAACAGTTGGCACAAGCATACAATTGAACCATACACCAGATCATTTTCAAAAGAACAATGGGGTCTTCTCAAAAAGCATGATGGAACGTAGTTACAAATAAACCGGCTTAACATCATTAGCCCCGAAGCATGCACCACATTGTGGACATTTGCGCTGCCGGCTACCAGCAATTTTCTGGATACATGAGTTGCAGAACAAGTGGTAGCATTTTGTAATTACCACCTGACAAAAAATTGAAATTATGAGGAAGCACCCAAAAAGAAAGCCAAGTATTTTTCCAAATTTAATGAGAAAAGACAACAAAAGCAAGCTCTCTTCCTAATAGATCATATATCACTTGCAATATATCTAACCATATGGTAGAGCAGCAAAATAAATTAAAAGAAATGGGGAAAATCAGAACATATTAGTAGCTTTTACTAGCTTTATCCAAGTATATGTGGACTGATAAATATGCCTTACTGACGAAGCTTATGTAAATCTAAAATAATGTGATGTAAGACTTAATTAAGTTTACGTTAGACAAACATAAAAAAATCTGAAAATGGTCTAAAATTTCATTTGGTTTCATAGAAAATCTAAGCTTAAACATGAAAAGGAAGTAGAGAACTTCAAATGCTTAATCAAATCATAATGACAAATATCAGGATGCAAAATGAAAAAGGTGTTGTAATCCTACATGGGCAAAATAGAAAGAAAAAAATACAAATGGAGCAAAGCAATAGCGACTTGGGTATTATGGGCTGCCTAAGTCCCACATCGAGAAGTATGGGATGCTCCGTGGAGTATTTGAGGGTTGGTCCTTCCCCTTGATAGCTAGTTTATCATTGAGGATTCCTCAAGTACTTGGATTCTTATCAATTGAGCAGGATAGCAGTGGATTGAAAATGGCTACCAGTGGAGGGGTTGACTGAAAAGGCCGAAAAAAATATCATAGTCTACCTGCTGGGATGTTGGCTCTCAGAGCGGTGCTATGCTACGAACTTAGGTATTATAAGGTATCTAAGTTGCAGATCGGTGAGATACTTCAAGGATTATTTAAGAGGCTTGGTTCTTTTCCCTCAATAGCTATTTCAATTTTTAAGCAAGGGTTCCCTAAACACACTACCCATCTGCGGCAACACCCGAGAATTTGTTTTACACAAGAATTTAATAATCTTGTATCCCAAATCAGCTGCTGAGTCAGCATATCAGCAAAAGTAAACTTTAAAGCATTTAGTTAGCATGGAGTGCCCTAGCGTCATGGCTGTTTCCACAACTTCAAATACAATTTGAATAGCTCAGTCTTAATTTTAACGTGCTCCATCACTGTAAGAAAAATAACCTCAATAATGGGAGATCCTATTTCAACAGGATCACTCATTGTTGAAAAAATATATTTTGCCTTATCCGTCACATAGCTTTATCAAAACACCTAACTGGACCCCTTGTTATGTCAGAATTTTATTGAACTTGACTGGGCATTCTCTGATGACAAGACTTTTGAACTTCGACCATTGACTGGCGTTGAGCCACTGACCACTGCTGTACACACCTTGTTTGGAAGCTGTCTCTTGGTATAAGAAAGAATTCGCATAACTGGGCAGATTTGAATAACAGAGGAATAATTCTAACTAGAATAAAGATTGCAAAAGAATGAAGGATTTCCTATTGATGCAGTGAGGTCGAAAGAGAAGACACAAAAGGGCAGCCCAGTACACCAAAGCTCCCGCATATCAGGGTCCTGGAAGGGGTCCCACTATTTTGGTGTATTGTAGGCAGCCTTGCCCTGTTTTTTACACAAGAGGCTGTTTCCAAGACTTGAACCCGCGACCTTTCAGTCACGTAACAACAACTTTACCATTGCACCAAGGCCCCCCCTTCAGAGAAGACACAAGATATACAAAATAAATATATGATAACATTGCACACAACACTACCCAAAGGAGCACTCTCCTTTCACACTAGAGCATAACAGTCGAGATATGAAAATTTTCGGTATTTAAAGCTTTGACCACTATTAGCAAGCCAGAACAGTTATAGTAGGTATTTGAAGTAGTTAACTTCTGTTCATTTGTTATACAAAGCCAGGGTAAACAATCTAGTTCAAGTGTTCAACAAAAATGAATCATACACTAATACTAGCTGTGATTGCAATGAACATTTGAGAATTACTAGATCAGACTCGGAAGTCGGAACTCTTCAGTATCTCCCAGACTCTCAAAGAACAGTAATTTATTTATTTTCCAACTACAAAGACCTCTATTCTAGGGGAAGGGTTAAGTCCCAATTAGTTTGGTATCTTCAATTTCTCTTTCCTAGCTACATTTTGGAAGTATGTCAATTAGCTTCTTTTTTTTCAGTAAGATAATGTGTTCGCTAACTCCCATCCTAACATCAGCTTGACACTAAACACATGATGCTCCACATGGCGTTTCCACCCACAGGGAGCTCAGGTGGGTGAATCAGTTTGTCAACTGAGCCACATGCCATCATTGATACTCTCCAGCATCGATAGCAGCTTCTGCTTAAATTCAGCTAATAGTTCAAATTGCAATAAAAAATATTACCTCTTTTGTCCTGTCACGACAGATACTGCACTTGACAATATCCCTGTATTCTCCCAGTTCCTGTTGAAGCTTATCAGTTTCTGAGGAATCTTCATCTTGTGATTTAAGATGTGAAAAGTTTCTCCTAGCAACCTCTAGATCTTCCTCTACTTTTTTTTTGGCAAACCTAGTACCAAAAAGACAAAAAGCTCCATAACTGCTGTGTACTAAAAATATTTGAAGAGAATCACTATATGCGTTACAGACTAAATACCTTTCTTTCTCAAGTTCTACTTGTAATTCCATATGAGTCACCCGACTACTGGCTATTTTAGATTGCACTTCCACCACTGTATCCCTAACCTGTTGCGATGACGGTCTAATATCCGACAGCCTTCTTTGTGTAGTTTCCAAACCGACAGAACTTTGAAGTTTATTGTCCACAAGTTTTTGAATCTGATCTGAGCAAAACCTCATCTGCATATCAATGAAACAGAAGTCATTTCCAAGTTCACATCTAATATATGATTTAAATCAAGACCTAGCTACCTGGTCTTCAATTTTTGCAGCTTTTGTATTGTATAAATTCAGAGATACATTTGATTGCTGCATCTCTTGTTCCATCAATCGCTTCTCCATGACAAAAGAATCCTGCTTTTGTCTAGCCCTTACACCTTCTAAAACAAGCTACAACAGCAGTGCAACATATATCAATATATAAGTAAAAATCAAATACTGACAGACAGCAAATTCAATTCCTTTGCTCTGTGCAAGTAACATCTGATTATTTTAATTTGATGTGTACCAAACCTAAATCCAGAATTTGCTTGTTAACTCAAATTTAAAATTAAAGTACTCCATGTTGCATTGATTCTACAGTCAGCCCTCAACCCAACGGCCCAAGATGGTTATTGATTCTACTCCATATTGCATTGAATCTACATCTGATTATATCAATATGGATTTTGTAGTAAAAAAGAGAGCATGCCCAACGTAATACATTTCTTCTAATTTTGTCATCCTAGAAGTTATTATTCCTGTCCTATAGACAGGCATCTGATTACGCGAAGGCTTCAATTCACAGGGAACTTTCTCTGTTCAGATTTGCTATGTGGATTCTTTTTTATGTAAAATAGTGGTGACCAGATAACCTTATAGTTTAGCCTACCTGATTATGAAGCCACAATTTTATATCTCATTTTCCAATTACACTTCTGTGAGTGCAACCTATTGTAAGATAAATACCTTAATATTGTAGTCATCTCTCTCAGTAATCTGATGCAACAGATGTTGGTTTTGGGTTTGCATGTCATCATATGCTTGTCCAATAGTCTGCAAGAAAATCACCCAGACAGCAATGAACAAAAAATAACATTGTAATATGAAGAAAGAACTCCATTCCTCCAAGATAAAAAATTCAACCTCTATTTCAGATAAGTAGGCTTCATTTTCTTCATTTTTAGATCTCATGACATCAGACTGTTTACATGTCGCCCTAAAAAAGTCAAACATGACGGGTTACAAAAATTAACAAAGATTAGCATTACTAGCATAGAACTAAGCCATACAGTTGAGAAGAAACAAAGATCCAAAACTTTGTTCCATGAGATCCGTTCAGCTACTTTCACATTAAGCGTTTATCTAATTCCAATCTACGTTAAAATAAATAAATAATAAATAAGTAAATACAAACAACAACTGAAGAAAAAGCAAAGTAACATAAGTCACTATTCGGCTGAAGAGTTTCCAAAGGTTTGGAATGTAATTATACATGAATTGTACATGTAATTTATTTTACTGAATTCTGCTTTCTTCCGCCATCTTGTCCTTTCTTGCAACAGGTTTTCAAGTTTTTCAGCCCATCCCCTGCCGCTGTCTTCTATGTTGGAGCATTTTCCGATGAAACTACCTACATCGAATTTTCAACTGCCGACCATGCCATCACGAAATCTCAGGGCCACTAGAGCTCGGATTCACTCTTATGCAGTTGAACATTTTCATGTGATTTCAAATGGTAGCCTTCGCCTACGCCACACGTGCAGCCACTATTCCAAATAGCTCTTGCATTAGCATTGCCCTTCTATCCTCGACCAAGATCTATACCTTTGGGTTCTGTTGTGACTACAAGATATGACCTTTGTTACAGCCAAACTACTTTGTTGGTATTTGACATGCAATACTTTTCTCATCGTATATGTGGCTTCTATTCCTATTATTGATCATCCTAGTGGTGGTTCTTTTACCATAGATGAATCATATTAGCGGGGACTTATTCTCGTGTCAATGGTCATACGATGGTGACTTTTGTTGGTTATGACTCACTAGCCCAACCATTTTTCATAGATGCCATGGCCTTGGCTTTCATCCTGGATGTATTGTTCCGTCTTCGTTCCAAAAGCACGGGCTTTGACCTATATTTGTCGTCCAAGATGCACTGTCTTCATCTTCGCCCCAGATGCACTGGCCTTGGCCTTGTCTCTATCCCTGAAACAGTTGTTAGATTTAATTTTAAGTTTTAAATATTTTGGGTCTTCCGTGTTATTGGTTTGAAGATCCAAATGTGGGTTTGGGAAGGATGGACCTTGCATGTTTGATTCCTTTCCATGAAATTTCTCTCAGGGGTGCTATCTAGGCTATAGCTTGAGGGGGAGTCTTATAATATATGAAATATCTCCATGTCTTCGATATTAATTATGTCGGAATATATTAGTTTATGTTTTAGGATCAGTTTCTAATTATATAGATTATCTCCTAGGATTACTTTCCATATTACTTGGTTATGACCATCATAAGTTTTCTCATTTTCTTATTTATTTTAGGATCATGAGTTTTTTATCCTTAGAAATAGGGGTTAGTGTTATTCATTTGCATCAAGTTAGTATCAAACTATTATCAATAAAATTCGAAGTTCTTATTATTTATCTCCTTCGTTTGTCTAAAACCTATAACTTAAACATGTAATGGAGCATTTGCGGAACATTGACAAAGTAACTTGGTTTAATTAATTGGAAGCACATGGAAAATGTGCCGAGAAGCTCATGAAAAATATGAGCCCATGTTTCATAAAAAAACAACTCCAGAAACCATAATCAATAGAGACTAGGTATGGAAAAATCCACTTAGAATCTTTTATGAGAATAGGAGAGAAGAAAAATTAAAAGATCATATGAACAACCATCATAAAACAACTCTATTCTTGACAAACAAAACAAAACAACCAAAAAGATAGAAGACCAAAAGTGCATGCAAGCATTAAAAAAAAAATCACCAAATATGTACTTAAAGGCAAAATAAAATGGATATGATATATTAGTCAATCCCGGATAGCGGCGCGTAGCGGCCAACCCCAAAGGTGGGATAGCAGGGATAGTGTATAGCGGTAATTGCAAATAACTAAGAAGCACATCAGATTGGAGGACATTTTCAATTAATAAGTAATAAGGCAAAGTTAGAGTTTAACCTTTTAGAATCATCTAAGTTATGTCTCATGTCTGCAATCTCAGCTTCAGCCGCAGCAAGTTTTTGCTGCGATCTGGCTTCTGATTCATTTGCTGTCTTAACTCGAAGTTCTAAATTGTGCTCATCAAGAGATGATTTCAAAGTTTGAACGTGTGCCCATGCTATGTATTCTGCTTCCCTTGCTTCCATGACATCCCTGCGACAAAGATCTCTGTTAGTGTTCCACATATCCTTTTCCATGCATTCAAGGACCTAGCAGGGCTACTTATTACCCAAGACAATTGTCATTGGGTCAACAAAACGGCCATAGCATTTATTCAACATTTTTCAAAAGTTTTATTATCTTTTGTTTTGGAAATTGTGCATCCAGAGTATTCCTTGTAATATCAAAGCAATGTTATAAAAAATATAAACCAGAACAATTCGGAGATCATACAAACCTTGAATCAATGGTCTCATGTCTAAACATTCGCAGAATCAACTTCATCTCATCCTCAGTCACTCGTAAATCTTGAACCTGTAAAAGTTAAGGAGGGAAGTTTATTATAACAAGAAAATGAAAGGACAGAATAGACAGCTGCCTCTGTCTGCCGTCATACTCATAAGAGACCTGACTAACCATTTAAATGACTTGACAAGCATCATAATTAGTAAGTAAACTTATTCTTCACAAGGCAGAACTAACAATATAGGCATCAATCCCTATTTATAATCGAATGACAAATGTTGAATGAGAGAAAACTTAGAGTCAGATCACAGGCCCAATTTTACAATGCATATTCTAATTCAACATAGACTAGAGCCAGAATCGGCTATGTCTACACTTTTAGTCAAGTAAATTATAAACAAGGAGGGCTTAATCGTTGGCAGCAATGCTGTAACAGGTTATTCTGGCAAAGAAGATATGTCAGCGGCTGTTGAAGGGGTTCTGCATGAGTTTGAAGGTGTTTTAAAGCACCCAAAGCAATTACCACATAAACAAAGGCAAGACCATGCCATACAACTGAAGGATGGAGCCATACCCCCAATATTAGACCCTACAGGTACCATAACTACCAAAGACTGAAACCGAAAGGCTAAGTGTGGAACAATGAGGGAAAGCATTTTTACAACGTGTACTACTCGTGTTCTAGTCCAATAAACTTGAGTTTCTGGTAATGCCTTTTAGATTAACAGGTGCCCCATCTGCTTGATATTCAAAAAACAAAAGTGCACCATATACATTCCAATCACTCATGAATGAAGTGCTCAAGCAATTCTTAGGAAATTTTTAATAGACTTTTTCGATGACATCTTGATTTACAGCCGAAGCATGGAAATTCATGTCACTAACTAGAGGAAATGTAGTTTGGAGTATTTGAGGCACATCATATCTGCAGAAGGCTGTTGGCCCAAAGAAATTGGAGTGTCGGTTGCCTACACATAAAGACACTAAGGCGGTAGTATTGACATGTAATTTACACTCAATAATAATGAGAGGAAAAATACCACCTTTCAGTGATATAAATACAAGCTATATTGAAGAACCTTTCTCTGTTATGATTTATACACAATACTGGCATCTAGATCAGAGAGAAATTTCAAAGAAACTATTCCAATAATGCTTTACAATAGAATAAAAATAGGACAAGCGAGTTTGAAGAACCAGAAATCTATGTAGCTGAATTTTTCAAAAAAACAAGTAACATACCACAGCAAGCAGTCTATTTATCTCAGCAAGTTGACCAGCAGACCTAACAGATAATGCATCACATTCTTTTACCTGAAGTTTACAAACAAACATTTATGAGGAACTGTAATTTTGTGTTGCCAAAAAGTACAGTTCATGTAAACAAAAACCAACCTTCCGATCGAGAATACTGGAAATAGAATGCACATCTGCACGCAAAGAATGGATATCTGAAGCTGATTCTTTATACTTACTTAGTTGACTTTGCATGGACCCCATTTCCTCAGGAAATGAGGAAAGAAGAGATTTAAATTCAGCAATAATTTCTTTCCTTCCTGAAGCAAAAATAAATGCATCAACAATAAAGGAATTGAATAGCATGTTTTACAAAGAAATGAGTGGAAATACCAACCTGGTTCTCTTGCTTCCTCTTTCAGCTTATTTTCAATCACATCTCTTTGCTCTATTGTTTTCCGTATCTCAGTGCGTATATCAGCCACTTTAAGATCAGAAACTTCCACAGATCTTTGAAAAAGATCAGCTAAATCATTTTTAATGTACCACTCCCTCTCCCTCCATGTAAGACTATCCTTCTCAGCCTACAAGTATATATAGCATAATCGATGCGGGAATGTCATCATCAGAGATATATCCTAGCCAATGAAATAACAATCACAAGGCACAAATGAAACTACCGACCAGTTACAACCTGTAGTTTCTCATATAAGGCCTGATACTCCTGCACTTCCGATTTTGATTTTTCTATCTGATCTCTAACCAATTGGAATGCATGGGAAGAGGTAATACACTTCAAATTCTTCAATGTGTTCTGATGTAATCACTTGAGGTCAAAAACTATGCTATGACAGAAAGAAAAAAATATACAAACACATGTGCATAATATCATAATCATAAACAATAATAAAACCTATGTTGTCAATAGTGCCAAATAGCGGCGCTACAGAGACGGGCGGAGTGGATGGCAGATGCTATATTGCAGCAGTAGCGCCGCAGAATGATGGTAGGGTCATAGGGGCCATAATTGTGGCCCAGATCACAATGTTGAGCACACAAATATCATGCCATAGAGAGGGGGGGG
>Ga0315915_1010725_pt1 | contig 10082 bp, 3 predicted proteins | sample MpolbnodulesMG_FD_207738 | JGI IMG/M metagenome (GOLD analysis project Ga0315915, IMG submission 207738) | Medicago polymorpha root nodule microbial communities from Los Angeles, California, United States - branched nodules | ecosystem: Host-associated > Plants > Roots > Nodule | place: USA... | reverse complement strand
AAAATGAAATATATTACCACATAAAAGCGTTATTCCCAGCACAAGGGGTGCCAAGAAAAAACGACAAGGTCTGAACAATATTTACAAAGGGAGCCAAAAACAGAAAAAGAAGAACAAAAGGAAAGAAACTATTAGCCTATGCCCAAAATGGTGAACAGACTAAGCCACCAGCCATGCAGCTGGAAGGGAAGAGAAGAGTGATTCGCTTTCAACCACATATAGGAGATGGACTTAATCCTTTCAACCACCTGAAGAAGCGGGCTCTCTTTGCCTTTAAACAATCTGTTATATAACAAGCTACTGAAGTCAAAAAGACGAGAAAAAAGAAAGGAATAAACAGTAAAATTAAAACATTGGACTTTTCATAGAAATATGGAACATTATTAGTTGGGTGAGCCAATATAAATTAAGATTCCGACAACAAAGAATTTGATTGCAAATTTAATCTAATCTTTGAATTAGATTGCATCCAAATTCTTTGTATGGAAATACTCATTTTATTCATTGTCACTAAATTAAAGTATAACTAGGGTATTAGAATAAAATTAACCATTAGGGTTAGGTTAAAATTAGGGTAAACATTTGCTTTCGGGTTAACTTTAATAAATAAGAGATAAGGCAGATTTGTTTTGTTAAAAAAATAGGAGATTAGGTATGAATTTGTTGAGAAGGAAAAAATAGGGTTAATAATTAAACAGAGGTATTAGAGTAAAATTAACCATTATGGTTAGGTTAAAATTAGGGCAAACATTTGCTTCCGGGTTAACTTTAATAAATAACATATAAGGCAGATTGGTTTTGTTCAAAAAAAATGGGGGATTAAGTGTGATTTTGTTGAGAAGGAAAAAATAGGGCTAATAATTAAGCAGGGGTATTAGAGTAAAATTAACTATTAGGGTTAGGTTAAAATTAGGGCAAACATTTGCTTCTGAGTTAACTTTAATAAATAAGATATAAGGCAGATTTGTTTTGTTCAACAAAATATGAGATTAAGTGTGATTTTGTTGAGAAGGAAAAAATAGGGTTAATAATTAAGCAGGAGTATTAAAGTAAAATTAACCATTAAGGTTAGGTTAAAATTAGGGCAAACTTAGTTGTATTGTATTTTATAACTAAGCCTTTGGTACAAGTTCCTTCTTCTCATCGATGTGGGACTCGGTCATGAACATGTTATCCTCCAAAATGCTATAAGCTTGTACTATTAAAACCTAACAAGTCACAATTAACTCTTCTAATAAGAAAGAACAAAGAATGTTGGGATTTAGGTTTCGTATATTTTGCCCTACATTGTAGAGAAGAATAGATATTTAGAAACAATGATTCATGTAAGGTTGAAAAGTGAAAGGATCGCATAGATTCATGGAGGCACCAATGTCTCTATTGTAGGATCATGGAACAACTGGGAAATAGATTCATGACTGATGCATGCTATATTTAAGACGTTCATAACAAAATTATTCAATCATTGAACTTAATCCTACCCTGCTGGAAAGTTTAAGTTGAGTTTGATATTCTAAGGATTCAGATTTGGGAGAGAACAAAAAAAAAAGGATAATAATACCATTGATCAGTGTTCTCATCAATTTGTTCAATTTTGTAGATGAATAACTATCAAGTGTGCTACAATTTTCAATTTACGTCACAAAAAATTGTTAATGTGCTCATTGTTATGTACTACTACTCAGAGTGCACATACATTTAAAATATCTTAGCAAAAGTACCTTGCTCTACTCAGAGTGACATCCATATCAATTTCGATAAGTTAAATTTGTTGTCAACACCCTTAATTTTGGTGGATTAGTTTTAACTTCTTCGACCAATAATTTCGGTGGGAACATATTATTACTAGAATAATATTTTATTTACTTTATTCATGAATATTGATTTGGTCTTTACCCTGCTAAAAAAACTATTCCTTTTTTCTCTCTTCAAGATAACTACCCAAGAGGCTTTGACGGCACGTTTTTGTTTACTAGGACCAAACCTATTTTTTCTCATCTGTAAAACTAACACTTTTGTATATATGCTACTAGACCTGCACATAAAAGATAGAAATATTACAAGCACATTACACAAAAAAGCACATTACACTCATAGAAAGAACATAGATGCCTTGTGCATTTACAGAAGAACCAGTTAACCATTCCAACCATAACCACCTACAAACCAAATACAAGATCATAGATGCACCCCTACACGTGACAAACAAATGATCCACCGACTTCATCCCCCTCCCCACACACCTCGCAATAAATACTGCTGATTGAGTTATGTCGGTGGCTAAATTTATAAATTTCAAGAACAAATAAGTTAACGCAATCTCTCTTGTTCAAAAAAAAAAAAAAGAGGATAAGTTAACGCAATCTCAATTCTATTGTATATATTTTATGTTTATGTTTATACGTTGTTTTTTGGATATTCAATTTCTAATTTTACAATACTCTTGAAGGATTTTCTTGATAACGCTGAACCCAAAAATCCAATTTAGCTAATTGGACTCACTGATTTGGATAATTATATATAAATTTTGTAGGCGTGTCCTTCTACGACATGTAATTTTCTTAAAGATTAATTTATAAAATAAGGGTTAAATATGTTTTTGATCCCTATAAATATACCAACTTTTCGTTTTAGTCCCTCTAAAATTTTCCTTCAACTTTTAGTCCCTATAAAAATATTGTATAGAAATGTGTAGAATATTTTAAAAATATTTCCCAAAAAAAATTAGAAATTTTTAGCAAAACATAAATTTAATATGAATTTTTAACCATCAAAAATACAAAAATTCATATTAAATTCATGTTTTGTTAAAAAAATCTAATTTTTTCTGGGAGAGGTTCTTATAATATTATGAATTTTTCTGAAAAATTTTATTTAAAAATATGAATTTTACATATGAGTTTACTATAAAAGAGGGACCAAAAGTAAAGATGGAAAATTTTTGGAGGACTAAAAGTTGAAGGAAAATTTTAGAGGGACTAAAACAAAAAGTTGGTATATTTATAGGGACCAAAAACATATTTAACCCATAAAATAATCATCGGACTGTGCCATAAATGGAGCTTCATTATATTTTATATTAAAAAAAGAACTAATTTTTCCTATAAAAAAAAAAAAAGAACCAATTTTATTATAATTACGGTTCATGCCTTGAAGGCTTGAAAACGACAAAGAAAAATTATTTTGTTTTAAGCAGTACTTTTGAAATGTTTTTATCGTAAACATTTTTAAGCAAACATATATTTCATTTCATGATTGCTTCACATCTAAGGTAGCAAATACAAACAATTCATTCCATTCATTTACTTAACCTTTCTGTTTTTTGTTAAACACTTTTTGTTATTAAAAACAAACAAAAAAAATAGACACAAGAACAAAACAAACCCTACTCATTCCTTCTACTTCACATCTCTCTATCTAAAACACTCTCTAATCGATGAAACTAATCTTGTGTCGCCGTTGCTGTTTCGACAATGTGAAGAAAATAGTTGATCTATAGGATTGTCACTCGCGGCAACGTAATTCTCGTTGAATACACTGATTTTCTTGACTTTCACTGCGTAGTGTCTCCACGTAAGATTCTGGGGGCACGGCTCGATGAACGTCAGTTAAGCTACCAGTGAATTCATTGTATTTTGCTAAAATTACGTTGCCGCGAGCGACGAAGGTGTAGATCAAGATTGATGTCCCATCGTCAGAACAACAAAAACGACGAGAGTTCCATTCAAAGAATGGTGATCCCGATTGTAGAGAGAGAGTGAGGAAGTGGTGAAGAAGAATAAGTAATAAGAGGGTTTGTTTCATTATGTTTTTTTTGGGTGTTACTATTGTTTGTGTAAGTACTTTCTTTTGTTTGTTTGTAGTAACAAAAAGGGTTAAAAAAAGAAGAGAAAGGTGAAATAAATTAAGTGTTCGTATTTCCTTGCTTAGATGCGAAGAAAGTCTAAAATGGAAGAAAATGTCAAAGTCATTAACGACATTTTTACTTTCCCCAATTTATGTTTTCACTTCTATTGATCTTTTATGTAACATTCAATATTATATCCGCCATGATATACACGGCGAGAATAATTATCCCAAATTTATCAAGAATAAAAACAAGTCAATCAAAAGCAAATTTGCGGATATCACGGGAGGTGAGGAGAAAAATATGGAAACCCTAGAATAGTGGATAAGTGTCGTGAAACAGCCGAGATGGTTTTTTTCGCTTTAAGTAGCATTTTTCATATTGTATTGCCCTAGAAATGTGTTTACTTATGCTTATAGTAGAATATAGTCCCACGTAGGTGCTTTGATTAGTGAATTAAGAGATACGGAAGAGTTTTAACTTTTAAGCATACATCTAGGGTTCAATTCCTAAAACTTAACATAACCAATCCTAAAAATTAACATAACCAGTAACCTACTCACATTTGTCTATCCTTATAAAAGAAAGGGTTAAATATGTTTTTAGTCCTTATAAATATGTCAACTTTTCGTTTTACTCCCTTTAAAAAAATTCTTCAACTTTTAGTCCCTCAAAATTTTTTCATCTTCACTTTTGGTCCCTCTTTTAAAGTAAATTCACACGTATAATTCATATTTTTGAATAAAAATTTGCAGAAAAATTCATAATATTATAATTATCTCTCCCAAAAAAAATTAGAATTTTTTAACAAAACATGAATTTAATATGAATTTTTATATTTTTTAAGGTTAAAAATTCATATTTAATTTATGTTTTGTTAAAAAATACTAATTTTTTTTGGGAATTGTTTTTACAATATTCTACACATTTATGCACAATTTCATTAAAAAATATAAAAATTAAATTAAAAATAAGACCAAAAGTAATGATTGAAAATTTTATAGGGACTAAAATAAAAAGTTGGTATATTTATAGGGACCTAAAACATATTTAACCCTAAAAAAAATCTTGTTAAATATGTGTACACTAAATCCATTCCATTTTGTAAACTATTGCACAATGGCTGCACAAATAGTCAAATACTTGACGACATTCATATCTAGTTTTTTTGTTTGAGAGGATTCATACGAAGTTATGCAGGCAATAACATTTCTATATTATTAACATCTAGAAAAGAATCCCCTGATTTCTTTTGGATTGAGAATTTTCTATGTCCTTAACAACTCACTAATAGTAGTTCTACTCTGACATCTTCTATTTGGCATGTGTTTGGTTTCAATTCTAAAAGGTCAAAAGTGATTTTAGAGGTTCTAGAAATGGTTTTATGAGGTTTGGATGATTTAAAATAGAATTGATTTTGTTTGTAGAATTGATTCTACTTAAAGATACAATTTGTAGCTTTTGGTTTTTAGAATTGATTTTTAGCCTTAAATTCATTGCTAAATCCACTTTTACATAAATACATCTAAACATAAACCATTTTTCATTCAACTCACTTTTCTCCAAAATTAATGTTACAGAATCAATTCACTCAAAAATTAATTCTTGTAAAAGCTGAACCAAACACACAAGTGATGCAAGTTAAACTGATGATGTTCCAGAACAAAAAATTTCAATCATTAACTGAATCCTACCCTGCTGAAAAATTTAGCTTAGTTTGATATTCTATGAACAATTTGAAAAAGCCCCAAAATATATGGATACCGAATTGGGAGAGAACGACATAAAAAGGCTAGTAATACCATCAAATAGTGTTCTCATCAAACTAAGTGCATATAAATATGTTAGATTTCAGAAGCATACCTCGGCCTAAAACACTGAACAAAGAAAGAGTACAAGGGCGTAAAGCATAGCTCGGTCTAAAACACAGAACAAAGCAAGCACTTTTCATTCTTATTAAATTTAGGCTAAGCCATATATTGTGAATGACTTGACACAACACAAATAGAAGAAAAACACTTTCTGCTTATAGCGTTTCTATATTCTTTGACTCCTCCTTTCGTTGTTCACGTTCATAACAACCAATAAGGTTTGGTAGTCTCATCTCATAACATATTATTCTGCATATAGGACTGTTTCATGTGTTTAGAAGCTATGTGTACGTTTTATTTAATTATTTGACAAAAAAATTGTGTCTCACCGATATTGTGAGTCCAGATCCACCCCTGACGTAAAGGTGTAAGGATAACATGGAATCTTGAAGGCACCAATGCAGGATCATGGAACAACTTGGTCACGTAAGTTACTTTGTTGTTTATACATCATCATCATCATGGTATATTATCCGATAATAACATGACTCTTTGTTTACCCTTTGTTCTATCTTAGGGGAGGCCATGCAACATGTAGGTCAATATTTTGACATTGTCAAAACACTTCCAATCGGTATCTATCATTACGGTTTCTTAGTAGATATGGTTGTTGGAAACATGCTTTGGAGTACCCATCTGGTCGATAAAGCAGGTTTTGGCTACAATATATTGGATTTGCAGGTATTTTCTTGGTTTACTTTTTTTTTCTTTTTCCCACATTAATATTGTACATACATGATGTAGGATCAATTACAACTTCACGTGTTATTGTTAATTATCACTAGCAGTGTGATCATAACTCATAAGTTCAGTTTACATTTTAGCTCTTTTATGCATGCTTATTCTTAAAGGATATACAAGAAATTAGAACTACGTCTTGGTACTATATGTGTGGAGTGAAATTAGAACCTCAATGTAAATTTACATACATAGCAAAAGTGGACCGTTTTGTCGTGACAACGGACAAAATATGCCGACATTTTAGGCGTTTTCTAGGATTTGGTGGTAATTTTTTCAAATTACAATTCTCAACTTACTCTCATCAGGTTTAGCAAAACACACATTAAACAAAAGAGATTGAACTTTTTTGAACTGAGATTATATACACAAGATTATTTCAACAATCCCCAATTGACTTAAATTTGTATAATGTTCTAGAGTTATGCTCATTTCAATGTGATTATGTTATTGAAAAAATAGGTGTAAGTGACACATGTTAGTATAAGATTATGAGGTGGTGGGACATGCATGAATTTCATCCAATAAAAGAGTGAGTGTTAGAGAGAGTGTTCAAAAGAGAGTGTTGCTAGCATTCCTCTAAGATTATCTATGTTATATTTTTCTCATTTCACTTTCCTAGATCATTAGTTTCTTGAGAAAATAGGTGTAAGTGACACAGATTAGCATAAAATGAATGAGATTAGATCAAATGTTTTTAAATAGGTAAAAATGAGTTTTAATTAGAATGAAGTATTCATATATAGGGGTGAAAATATTGTTTGAGTTTTAATTTATCATGACATTTTATTATAGGGTTAAATAAGTAAATGGTCCCTCTAAATATGCCAACATTTGATTTTAGTCCTCCTAGAATATTTTTTAGGTTTTTGGTCCCTCTAAAATTTTTCATTTAGGAAATTAGTCCCTCCTGTTAAAAAAATAGTGTAATTCTCAATGTAGAGCAGAGACTAATTTCATAAATGAAAAATTTTTGAGGGACCAAAAACCTAAGAAATATTTTAGAGGGATTAAAATCAAATGTTGTTATATTTAGGGAGACTATTTACTTATTTAACCCTTTATTATATCAACAATGTTATTTGTCGGTGCTCTCCCAAAAGTTAGAAAGGAGCTAAACACTCAATTTTCCCATCATTGTGAAGAGACATTGTTGCATGGTTTAATACTTATGTTAGAATATGGGTGCTTTCTTTTGACTTGTTTAGGACATCAAGAATCCTCACAAGCAATTGGAGTTTCATCAGTTAGATTTTACTCACTTCAGAAAAGTGCAATCTCCTTTGTTAAATGTGTTTTTGCTAAACCTGATAGTAAGTTGAATTGTACAATTGGGTAGATTTACAGTGTGTTTGGTTGGACATTACAATTCAAAAGTGTGCATCCCAAGACAAAGAAAACGTGAAAATAACGAAGCTTATATTTGTAGAGTTGGCTAAAAAGCAGGTTAGTGCGTATCCCACTGTGTAAACAAACATATACTTAGACAATGAAAAATTTTGTTAGTGTTTTTTACCAATATCTCTATTGCAGGATCATGGAACAACTGAGGATGACCATTTTTTACCCTTTGTCTCTATTGTAGGTCAACATTTTGTGATTGTTAAAACACTTCCAATAAGTATCTATTATTACCGTTTTGTTGTAGATGGCCAATGGACACATGCTCCAGATTTTCCATCAGATCTTGATGATTCTGGTTATTTCACAATATTTTGGATTTGCAGGTAATTTCTTGCTTTACTCTTTTTCGTTTATTGATTTACTATCAACACCAGTAGCATGATCGTCGAATCGGTTTAATCTTTGTAACGTTTTGTGCTAATGTGATGTTTTTTTTGTAACATTCAATATTATATCGTTCTAGGAATGTGATTGCTTATGGTTAAAGGAGAATACAACTTAAGTACTAATTCATCTTATCCAATATAGTCCCACCAACTATATCTTCTCTAGTAAATATGTACAAATTCATATCTAATTTTTTTGTTTGAGAGGATTCATATGAAGTTATGCAGGCAATAAAATTTCTATATAACCAACATTTAGAAAAGAAACCCCTGATTTCACTAATAGTAGTTCTACTCTGACCTCTTCTATTAAGTGATGCAAGTGAAACCGATGATGTTCAGAACAAAATTGTTTATAAATGTGACCGAATGAAGTATATTATTACTCGTCCTTTACCGGAAGTGGATATGATACATGCTGGAATTGAATATTGATGACATAATGTTTGTACCGTTACATACGTGAAAAAGTAAATATATTATTTACTCAAAGTTGAGAAGTACTACTAAAATAAAATTGGTGAGAATGAATACATCAGAATGAAGTGTTTGGTTTGGTGTGTGATCTCATCTATCTAATTGGTACCTTAATCCAACCATTTGCAAAAGCAATGGCTAAGATTACAAAAGGAGTTGACATACCAAATAGGATAATATAAGGAAGTGGTGTCATCATTGGATTCTCTCCTTCTCTCTCTCCTGCTGACTGCCAATATCTGCATCATAAAATACACTTTGCTTATAATTAATTAATTAATTGTTTTTATCAGTGAAAAAAGAATTAAATTAATTGTTATTACATACTGTTCTGGTTCTTGTTCTCTGGTTATAAATTTCTTTTTTTCTCCTTTCTTGGTTTCTTCATCACGACCACCTAATACAAATATATACCAACACAATCATATTAATCATGTATAACTAAATAAATTAAAAAATAAAATAAAATAATGAATCATAATGTTTGCATGAAAATTAAATAAAAATAGATAGTAGAGTTTTAATGTTACCTAATTGAGCACAAACTTTGACACCAAGAGAAGTTGTTTTAGGGGAGGCAATGGTGTGAGAAAGTGAAGGTGATTTAGGAAGAAATGAAGTGTTGAAGGTAAGTGGAGAAGATAGAAGAGTTAGTTTGGCTATGGTGGCCATTTTTTGTTGAATTGAAGAGAATGGTTTCTACTTTTTGTGTGCTACTATGAGCCATCATTTCATCATTTGCTATCTATCACAAATATCCTATCGGTTTGGATTTTGTACTGATCACCTGGCGTCCACGTGGTTGACTATGTTTTTAAATATTTTTTTTGAAATGAAATTGTTTTATCGTAAGATTACAAATGAAAGTAATTAGTATAGTGTGTACCAATTGTAATTGTTCCACGTAGCAAGTATATGAAACAGAGGAGCTTATAAATACCAATTTCAGTTTGAATTTAATGAAATTAGCTTATTAAAATGTGTTTCTAATTATTATGTGTGCTTGGTTCAGCGGTGGAGAGAATTGATTTTGATAAAATTGACTTTGGAAAAAAGTGAATTGAATGTGAATTGATTTATGTTTGGATACATTCACTTAAAATTAATTCTTAAAAATTCTTGTTGTTTGGATAGTTTGGCTCAAAATTGATTTTGAATGCATAATTACCAAAATGGGTATTACTATCTATTTAAAATTAGATTTTGTTTCTATTTTATATAATTATTCAATATTATGTTGCATTATCAATTTAATTATTTGTAGATTAGAAAAACTTCTAAAATAAAATGTAGATTAGGTATATTATATAAATATTTTTACACATATTAATTAACAAATTTTGTCTCTTTGTAAAAAAA
>Ga0315915_1010723_pt1 | contig 10082 bp, 5 predicted proteins | sample MpolbnodulesMG_FD_207738 | JGI IMG/M metagenome (GOLD analysis project Ga0315915, IMG submission 207738) | Medicago polymorpha root nodule microbial communities from Los Angeles, California, United States - branched nodules | ecosystem: Host-associated > Plants > Roots > Nodule | place: USA... | reverse complement strand
CAATATTGCAAATATAAGTGACAATATATAGCTTTATTTAACAGTAAGTACATCAAGAATAATAATTAATTTTGTATGAATAAAAATTAGACTTCCAATTTTGTCTCTGAACATAACTTTTCATACCAGTTTGCAAACATATCCCTAAAAAATTACATTAAACTCTAACGGATCCAAAATCATTCTTAAATAGGGGTAAGAAAATAGTCCACGATAGTTTTACAGAAAATTAAAATACCTAAGCTTCTACAAGCTACAATTTCCCTTTATGCATTTTCATATTTCGCAGATGTTGAATATATTTGCATTGTCCATACGATAAAAAATCATTTTCTGTATATGTAACCTAGAAATCATTCAACGTTTTGTCTCATGTACGATTGCACATATTCCACTCTTCAAAGAGTGCTAAGGATAACGGGTAAAATTAAAATCAATTTATTCTCTCTATAATCTTATAAATTTCTACGGTCATTTGAAAAAATTGTCTTATGGAGGCAAAACCTACTTTTTATGGGTACAAAATCTAAATTATTAACTGTATTTATGTATACAAAATTACTTACAAGGGAAATTGCCCCCATAGATATGTGCATGCATCTGCCCCTAATCAAACCCGCAGTATAACAGGGATGCATTCAGTTTGTTTTTTGCTTCTATTTTCAATGCATTTGTTTTAACCAATAATTGCAAAACTATCACTTTGTTTCTTGCTTTCATGATTTTAACTAGGAAAAATATCAACTGAAACTGAAAAGAACAAAAAAGCAAACAAAGCATGCTCCTAATGATTTTCTCTTTATTTTCTTGCTTGCTAGTCGAATGAATGTATTCAGTTAGAGAAAAGAGAAGTATAATTTGGTGTAAATCGTGTATCAAGTATCAACTAAACAGAGAATATTGAATACAAAGTAATACATGGATCCAAATTATCCTAATTATATTAATCACAAAATTGGCTTCATTACTGCCTGGACAATGAATGTGACTATCTACCAATCAGTAAAATACATAATAATAATATACTAATAATTTTCATTTACAACAGAACGCATAAAAAACATAATAGGCTTAAATGTGTTTAGTCTCTGAAAATATCACAAAATTTCAGTTTGGTCCCCCGTTTTAAAAAATATCCAAACATGTCCATTATATATTTTATTTTCCTTAGTAAATGGTCTTGTGCGCATGCGGAGTCCTTTGAGGAGACTTTGATCCTACAAGGCGTTTTATTCAGTTGACATTTTGATGGCATGGCCTCTATAGTTTATCATCTTTTTGGTGTGGTAGAAATTTTCAAATTTCATCATATATTCCACAAACCCTAACATAATACTCTCCAGGCTCAAAATCATATGTGGTAAGCAATGAAAATTGCAACTAGTATATCAATAAACAATACTAACCTAGATATTCACCAATAAAAATAACAATACTAACCTAGATCAACTATAGTATACTATTGTGGAAGGAGGTCAATGAAGCTTGATTTGCATCTATAATGGTGCTCCATTGACATCACCTACTAGAGCCCCACCACTCAAAAAGTACTGGATTCTTCCCTACTTGGATTGCTACTAGCTATCACAACCACAACACAAGCCTCTTCGTTGCCTGCACCCACAACTATTGACCTTTTCATTGGCAATTACAAACTAATACGCATTTTGAAGAGCTTATTTGGGTTTCTCTTATGACATTGTTTAAGTGATTGAGAGAGCTTAAGAAAATTGTTTATGACATTTCAATATCTTGTTTTTCAGCTTGTTTGAACAAGATCTCAAAGATAGCTTATAATAACAGCTTACTACAACTTATACAAAAAAAGTTTAACCAGATTCCCTAGTTGATTATATAAATATTTTATGCATATGTTTTTATATGTTAAGCACTTATTTAATAAGTACTTCATTAAGATGTTTACCCAAACACACCCCAAGTATCTACTATTTTGTTGAAATACATAGCCACAATTTTTATCCATGGGGACCATGAGTAACAATGGTCGGAAAATCCTTCTTAGCATGCTTTATGCCTAGTGTTATGTGGGGCCCATAGGAAATTTTGGCAGTCATGTCTTATAATGGGTCTTGACCCAGAAGTTCAAACTGAATCATCCCATTTTGTTTGTTGTGTTTGAGCTGATACTCAAGATTTTGGTTGAAATCCTGCTTCCAAAAAATGGCATCATGGAAGTTTCAAAATAGATGTAGCTAATGAGAGTTTCCATCACTGTGGTCATCACAACCACATGTAATGTTGAGTAGGACGAATGTCTCCACAAAGGATGTTGATTTGAACTTGCGGTGATATAACATAACAAACTAAAAGAGACAATTCAGTACGCAAAAACAATTTGTGAAGGACTTGTTTGAATTTCAAAAACTTAAAAAATAGGGACCAAAAAATGTGGTGATATTTTGAGGGATCAACAATATATTTAAGTGAATATAAAAAATCTAAGAGAAAATTTGGTAAAGATCCTACCGCTGGTTCAGAATTGCCAGACCGTTTGTATCATGCAACAATGAAATATCTCCAATTACACAGAACACCTGAATGAAATTATGGAGTAAAAATAATGTTAAGAAGACAATGTAAGAGATGGTATAATACTAAAGCAAAATATAAACAGTTAAACAATTTTTATAGATATAATTCTATGCCACTAATAGATAAAGTGGGTAGGACTATGGATGCCAACAAGCGCTCATGATGGGTTATGATGGACTCACAACCATACTCCATTATCAAATCCTCCATTTCATCCATCTTTGAAGCAAATCTTTCATGCTTATTCCACTTGAAGACTATTCGAGAGCAGGCTAAGTTTCTAAACACCTAAGAAACCGTAGGCCTTTATGGGGTTATCCAAAACATCATGGGTGTCAATGTCACTGCCCCAAGATATTTGACTATTGTCAACCTCGTATGGTGAAAGTTTTTAGGGCTCTACATGACATCGTTGTATTAATAGGACACCAGCTTGCAGAAACTTTCTTAAAGATTATATGTGCCGACATACATGCACCAACTTGAGGTAGATAATTAGCTTTCTTATAGATTTTATGCCCTATCAAATTGTGGTGTTATAACTGGGTTGCCATACATATTACATCAAATCTAGTTTTTCATGAAAAAACAAAACACGTTGAGGTAGATTGTCGCTTCATCCGAGAGAAGGTTAACTTAAATCATATGTCTACATCCTATGTCAGGGCAGGTAAACAACGGGCAGATTTGTTTTCAAAGGCCTTGAGTTGAGTGCGTGGGGAATCTATGATCTAGCTTGAGGGTGAGCGTTGAGAATTATTATAATAGTCACTAGGAATTAGTCTTGAATATATGGGCTCGGCCAAATTTATTCCTATATATTACTTACTCGACCTAGTAATATAAATATGAGGCCCACACACTGTAGTGTATCCCATTACATTCTTCTTATGTCTCTTTCTCTCTCTACTCATTCTCTCTTTCTATGGGTAGGGTTCTCAAATACTATTTTTGTATTCAATTACAAGTCTACACACGATCCAAGAGTTTGAACCCTCTTTCAAATTTGAAAACCATATTGAACCCGTTACATTACATTACTTAAACTCTGATGAAAACCAATTCCAAATTACAGAAAGATGGAATCAGGTCAAGACATTACAGAAAACAAAAACATAACTGACAGAAACAAAATAGAGGAAAAGTAAATTCAGGTCATTCTTGAGACCAGTAACCTCCCATTCCCATCCAATCCAATCCCACACTCAACTCTTTCTTAACTTCTCTCTCATCCAACCTTCATACATTACCAAACTGACTTGCCACGTAGGCAGATTTGTTAAAAGGTTTACCCACCCGCTCATATTTCTCATGCAGTCTTCAATAACAGTAACCAATCCTCTGCTCCTGATTGTCTCCTTGAAGAAAAATAGTTATTCAGCGAAGGACACATACCCCAAACTTTCTATTTCCTCAAGACACATGAGTCAATCAAGAATACTTCTTTATTATAAAAAATACCTATTTTGAACTAACAGAATATTCCTCCAAGAGACTGTTAACTACAACAAACAGTAGCTAACATATGTAAAATGGATGCTTACAAAATTATAACTGGTTACCTTTTTGTTGCATCCTACAGCAAAACCAATGGCCGTGCTAAGTAACCCATCAATACCACTAGCTCCCCTGTTAGCAGCCACTCTCATCAAGGTAAGTGGTAAGTCTGAATTTAGCATAAGAGATGCAACACTATGACCGTGTATGGGCCCACTATGTCCATACATATCTACATCACGAATAGGCATACTGTTACCCAGGAAAAGAGCAGATTCAGGGGAAAGAGCTTTTGACATCGCATGTGCAACATAAGGTTCAGTTAGGGAGGACTCGGCAGTGATCTGAAATTGTATCTGCCATTCAACCTGCAAATTAAAATGTCTGAGAGAAAGTTTACAAGAAAATGGCTGCAGCTCTATAATAAACCTCAACAGAACGCCACTCCAACAACATTTTAATAAATACTGACTCTGGTAGAAATATTTTTATGTGGAATAAATTAGACAGGTTACTACAAGAATACATCGGATTAGATGTAAAACGTATAAAATTCTCAACATTATCAGAACAAGAAGAAACTTTCATTGCTTGAAATAAATACCATTTTACTCAGCAACTGTAGAGAACTGCTCCATATGCTCCTTGAATGAGGAAATGTAACCTTAAGTAAACAGCCCACAAAATCAAAAATGGTAGTTTGTATCCGATGGGTTACAATATGTGATGGATCATGACGAAATGGATGCTTGTCAACCATAATATATGAAGAAGGAGTGCATTCCTCAAGAATTTGACAGATTCGTTTGCTGGTTATCCTGCTTCCTATCTGGACCAAAAATACAAAAATGTAGGACATAAACAAGTAGTTTGTGGCCGAAAATGTATATGAGAAGAAACAGAAATAAATATAAAGAAGATTATAGACAGAACACATGGAGGGCACAAAATAGACCAGTGAATAAGTGATACCTGAATAACTACATCAATCTTCAACCAGCTCTTGACAGAATCTGAGAGAAGAGCATGATCAAGATTATCGACAAAAATAAAATTTCTTTCAATATCAGAGAAAGAAGTTAAAAGCTTTCTCAACCGCAACCCTGACAAGATATCTGCTACAACAGGCCACTGGAGGTGTTTAGCTAAAAGCAGAGCAGCCCACATCTCATCCTCTGAATGGATTGCACCAAATAGTAGAAGACCGTTGTTGGCTCTTTGAATCAGATTTAAAACTTCAATCATTTCACCACGAGCATTTATACATGGATGAGACAATTGCATATGAATATACTTGGTAAATGGATCAGCATTAGTCATCCAGAAGTCTAATCCTTTTAAACAGCTTGATAACCAGCTGAGGGGACTGCTTTCCAAAGGCTCTCTGAAAGGGCAGTTAATATGCACGGGACCACGCGGAGAAGTAGTTGCCCGATGTACAGCAGAATCAAGAGTAGTAAGTACTATCTTTGCGGGAATCTGATCTGTTGGTGCAGGGAGATTAAAGAAAAATCTCACAAAAGAACCAAAATGGTTCACCTGATACATAAGTTCAAAGGAAACCATGTCAAGAACCACCAGAGAAAAAGTTTAAGCTGCTGGACAAAGACAGCTGAAGGGTTTTTGTATAATAAATCTTTAACACAAACCAAGAAGAAAGTGAAACATATGAACGCATCCAAGTTAAAAATTAAGACTTAAGAGATTATACTTAATTGAGTTTAAAGAAGAAAAAAAATTCAGATGCTTTTATCATCTATCCTCAATGTATGGTGCACAAGCAGAGAATTGCATTCCATTTTCAGGAAGAAAAAGCATCCAGAAAACAGTTTGAGATCAAACATTATATATCAACGTAAAATGGGAGAATCATGTCTATTGAAATATAAATCATAGAAAATTAGAAACTAATGCAAATTTATGCTGATTTGACAAAATAAATGCATCTTGGAGATTTCGCCTCTCCCTTGACCCCCTAATTCAGCATTGTATATAAGTATAACCACCAGTGAACCAATATATTATAATACCCATGCAATGCACCACAATATATAAGACATTGATGGCTCTAACCTGATCAATTGCTTGGTTTGCTCCACAATCCAGAAGCTCTGGAGGTCGATCAGCTGTAAGTAAAATAAGCGGCACAAAATCTTGACTTGCTTCTACAACCTGACCATTTTTATTACTCAATTAAAGTGGACAAAATAATATTTGTATCTCAACTATCTTGAGCTACATATCCTTCAGGTGAATGAATACTACAATTAAAGTTGATGGAATCATAAGAGACATGTTATGGAATCCATGAATCTGAAATAAACACAGAAAAATATTTTATAAACAGACATAAATACAAGGATTTACACTTATCCTAACAGTAAAGTGTCCCACGTTGGATGTGGTATCTCAATACACCCCCTCACGCTCAGGACTGGACATCTAGAGCATGGACAAAAGCAGGTGGTCCAATATCAACCTATACGCATAGGACTAGACATCTAGAGCATGAACAAATATAAGTGGTCCGATGAGAGATCTAAGATATGCTAAAATACCATCTTAGAATTTGGTAATTAGGCCTAACTCTATGCAGTCAATCTCAATAGGAGAGCATAACAGCAAACCCCAAAAAGGCTATAATGGTATAGCAAGTAGCGGTATGGTCGGTATGTCTAAGTTCAGGGAAACAATGCAAAAATGTACTCAAAACTAGACATATAGATAACTAATAATCAAAGTTCATTGTTACTAATATTCAAAACCAATATAAAGCAAATAAGTTTTAGCTTCCCACACTTAAAATATTGAGCATCTCTTTAAGGATTTGGTTGGGAATGTGATGTTCCCATAATGAGCAGAACCCAGAGGGATATGGAGGCATGTTTTACTGTCAGAATACAAAGCTTGGAACAGTGGCAGAACATAGGGAGAACATGAGCAGAACAGAGGAACAACCTCTTTCAGTCCAAACAGCCTGAACAAAGGGATCCTGCGCAGAACATAACAACCTGCACACAAGAGAAGGGCCACCAAAAGTCGAACAAACGATCACCGGAATGTCCAAAAGGGAGAGGGCTGTGGAGAGAAACTGTGTTTGGCTGTTTAGGAGGAGATGAAAACAAATGAGAAGAGAGATGTACGAGAACCCTATTTCATTGTCCTTTAGGATTTTAGGGGGAAAATGACCAAAATGACTATAAAAAGAGAGGGAGCGGCTCTAAATTGAGGGCATAATAGATTTTCAAATGGACTTCACCATAGAGGCTGCTATGGCCACTATTTGCGGTGCTATGTGGCTCATCAAAATTTCAATGCTGTGACGGTGGCCACTGTGGCGGTTGCTGACTACATAAACCTAACTCCACATCAAAAGCTAGCTCAAGAGATGAGGATTGCCCAATCCTTAAGGATTACTTTGCCTATATCTCAAGTCGATAAGCGATCTCAACGCCCTAAGCACCATAATTACATAGGATCTTCCCATGATTACCTTATTTACAATATTTATAACAAATATAAAAACTAAGTGGGGAAACGAACCAGGAAAGCAGCCTATTGATCAAATCCTAGAAAATAAAATACTAATGTGATAAAATCCCATGACACAAGTGTTGGAAAGTATTTCCTCATTAGTGCCAGATATATTTGTTTTTATAGCTATGATATAATAAGTCTCCTTACTTTTCCTTAATAATAATATATAGTTGATTATACTGATTACAGAGGATTTCTCAAGCAACTCAGTAAATATTTGCCTATCTCAGTAACGAGTATTAGTGGTAGCTCACAGAACGAATACAAATTAAATCATTAGAATTAATAAATTATTATGCATTCAAGATGACAAACAAATTTGTAAACTGAAAAATCAATATAATGGAACTCACAGCTGGAAGAAGGTTTGAAACTGCAGTGCCTGATGATGTTATGACTACTGCTGGAATGTGAGAACCTCTTCCATATCCAACAGCATGAAATGCAAGTGAACGTTCATCAAAGCATGAAATACAAGTAGTTAATTGGTGACTTGCAGCGGCAACAGCAAGTGGGGAAGATCTAGATCCAGGTGCCACACAAAAATACTAGAAAAAAGAATAAATCAGAATCTTGCATTCAGGGGGAACAGCAGATTTATTATCATTTATCATAATCTCACCGTTAAACCAAGTCGTGCACATTCTTCAACTAAAATTGATGCCCAAACAGCATTGATATTGGCGCTTCCGTTCAGTGAGTGCGAAAATTCAGTAGAATGATCCAACTGATAATAAAAGACAGATGTTAACACGAACAAACTTCAGCATAGTTTAAACATTCTAGTGTTATTAAGGTAAATCCTCAATCCACTTCATGAGAGAATAAAATATAAATCTGACGTATCACTAGTAAGCATGTTTTTTTATCAAAGAGAAAGTGCAAAGATGCATGCATTTTACGGATGATAAAGTTTTAGTTAAAGAATCAAGAGGAGAAATGTGTTCACAGCAGAATTTTGATGCACACAATAAAAAATGTATATTTCGTGTACTGCAACCATATTCTGGCTTGCCGTCATTTTCATTTAGTATACGCTCAGGAAAAGCCAGATAAATTAAAATTATTTCAATCACTAAGGCCTGAATGTCTTTTTCCAATTATTTTTGGCAGATATACAATGAATACATTAAATAAATGTACCATGTTATTTGAAACAGTGAGGGTTGCTGAAAGCCTGGCACAGAATTGACTAGAAGATGGAGACTCTTTCTGCAATAGAGGTGATCAAAATTAAAATTGTTCATCATCCAGATGATAGCACAAACATATGCAGATGGAAAATGCAAGAAAAATATGATACCAGTTCCATGATGTTGCCCACACTTTCTGTTCCTCCCCGTGCAACAGTGTTTATGTAGACCTAGCAATTCATTCAGATGAGGAAACAAGCAATACTCAATAATCAAATTGATGCAAACAAAAAATACAAAGATTAAGCAAATGGCTTTAAGCATTAGCATTTAACAAGACGTTATGACCCATGAAAAAGAAAATCCAGAAGATTAACATGATAAAAAAAAATATTAACAACTGCTTGTTTCAAGTAAAACTTACATATTATGAAAGAAATGAGCTTATACCCTTGGAATAGATCTATCTTCTACCAGATTGAGTTTTCTGAGGGAAGCTCTTACGCATTTGGATTTCTCAGCGCTAGAAGTGGACCAGACATGATATATGACCTACACCAAATGAAATATAATATCAGACACATATACGAGTTCATACATTAGGATATATTTACTCATAATTCAAGAAAACTAAGTATGAGTATTAATTTATATAATGTAAATACTTAATGTACATGGAATCAACTACAAAATGATGCATTCCAAATTTCCTTCAAATTTGATATAAGATCTCCTGATCTAGGAGATTCTACTTGCTTGAGTTCACCTAAACTTTTCTTTTCTAAATGATCGTTCCAAACTCACATTGGAGGGAAGCTGTTCAACTGGTTATAAAAAAATGCCCTTCTAACAGCTTTTACTTAATAAACTGCTTGCCCTCTTATAAATCTTGTCCAATTTATTGTCTCTCTTTCCTTCGGACCTTGTTTTCTATTTTATTCGGCATGACTCGTGCCTGGTTTGGCATCTTTCCCTGTCAGCTCACATGATTTTCTATAAGCCCGTTGCTCTCCAGCTTCATGCATCAGAGCATTGAGTGATGTCAAGCTTCGACTCTATTTTGTGATCTCTTTTTTTAATATCCTACCTTCTTGCATACTTCAAGTCCATACTGTGAATGATTCTTTCACCTCTGTCTGGATGTCTATAATTTTTAGTATTGATTATGAAAGTCTTTAATACTTAATGGTCTTATGTCTTTAAACAAAAATATATTATATAATATAAATTATTCACCACCTTGTTTTACTAATCGTCGGAATAGCGGTTACCCCGCTACCCTTAATCCCACAGTCCCAGTCCCACTATAGCATAACTGCGGTCAGCCACTCCGCGCTGCAACCCAGGGTTGACAACTATGTA
>Ga0315915_1010722_pt1 | contig 10083 bp, 6 predicted proteins | sample MpolbnodulesMG_FD_207738 | JGI IMG/M metagenome (GOLD analysis project Ga0315915, IMG submission 207738) | Medicago polymorpha root nodule microbial communities from Los Angeles, California, United States - branched nodules | ecosystem: Host-associated > Plants > Roots > Nodule | place: USA... | reverse complement strand
ATGGATCCTGTACACTTGAACAAATTGTTTAGCAAGTCCAATTGATGATTTTTAATACCTTGTTATTATCAAAACTCAATAGGTGATATTGTGAAACACCCTTTGTTCCAACACTGTTGACGCCAACGACAGTGAACTACCATTGCGCTGTAATAACAAAGGCAAAACAACATTTTTTTGACAGAAATTGCTATTTTTTCTCACAAAACTTTCATTTAATCATTCATAAATTCATGATACATTCATTCAAATCATTTATAAAAAAAAATTGAAGTAATTCATTCAGTAATAAAAGAAACGATGAACTCATTAATTCACATCCAAATTAAAACCAAAATCATACATATTACATGAACAAGAATAAACAAAAAAAATCATGGTGCCCTGTCATGCCTCCTCGTTTCTGTCATCGAATATGTAGTGGCTGGCATGCATGTAGTCCTAATCCTACTCAAGACATAACGATGCTCTTCGACTGTCAAATCACCACCCGACCTCTCATTCGTAAAGTTGATGCAACTCCTTATGATTCTCGGTGAATTAGGCATATATCTGGCATGTTTTTGATAAGTGATTTGTTCCTCATTAGCCGGCCTAGGAGGATCTCTCTCGATAGTTAGCAGTATCTTTGGGTGAGATATCCGAAAGTACCATACCACATACCCATGTGTGTATTGCCATGGAGCCAGAACCATTGAACCCCACTCAGCCTTAGGTATGACGTGCACACGGAAGTCAAAGAAACCCTAAATTTCCTGGCATGCACCACGAACATATGCATAAATGATGGATGTCTAGGTATGTCCTTCACGTCTTCGCCCTGCCACTTCACCCACTCAGGAAAGTGGTGGTACACCTTCACTCGCCCGCACATGATCTATCCAGAATACAATGGTATTTCCTCGATTACATGGACATGCCTATGCTCATCATAGGGGCTAAATATCACATCGTCCATGTCAGACGATCAAGGATCAATCAATATGGCTGTAGTGTAGCTTAACCCTTCCTAGGAATGAGTCGGGTAGCACGTGGCAAGTCTGAGGTATAACATGAGTTGACAAAATATATGCTTATTAGACATTTTAAGATGACATGACACTTTTTAAAATAAATCTAATTTTTTAGTGAAATAATTTCCGAAAAATCTTAATCTCTTTTAACAGACCTACATAATTACCAACAACTCACTCTATTTCCTATACTCTCACAGACAAAATACATGACACATATTTTTTCCTTTATCATTTCTCTCATGTTAAAATTCCTTTTTGTATACATTGTTTTCTTTCTAATTTCCATTCTCTCTTCTCATGAGAGAAAGGAAGATAAATCTCTCTCAATTAACCCACCACCAACCCACCTTTTTGAATATGGTGTGCCTCCGCTTGACCTTATTTGACTATGTCACATAATCACATACGGGAATAGTCACACACTTGATTAAGAGATATTGTTGTGTCAAGTGTGAGTTAACGTTCTATATTGATGAAAGAATAAATTTTGAACAACATATAACTGAGATGACCCATATACCTAATGTTACAACATTATGATTTTTTTTTTTTGAATTTTAGGATGTCATTTGTTTTATTCTTAAATTTTAGTTATTGGATGTCATTTTCTTTAATGCTATATTTTTTTATTCAACCTCTATTATTTTAAATTTCTTTACCTTGGATGTCATTTGAATAGTTGTTACTAAATATTAGGCCAAATACCTCTCGTGATTCTTTAAGTTTGGTGTTATTAACAAATTAGTCCTTTAAGTCTCTTTTGTTCACAAATTGGTCATTTAATTTTTCTTTGTTATAAATTGCTTCTTTAAGTCATAGAATATTTACACTATTACCCATTTTTTCAACTAATTTCGTTAAAAATTGCTAATGGACCATTTAACATTAAAACAATAGGTTCAAAAGTGTTTATGATATCAAACATGATTACTTACACACATTTTCTTCTTCTTATTTTTGAATTCAATTCTAATTTTTACAAATAAATAAATATTTCATCGATAGTATTATAAATTCAGTAAACGATAAATTTTGTTTCAAATCGAGACTGAATTATACACATATGAACTCTAATTTTGAGAGATGTGAATTTGGATATACTAACTTAACATTAAACATCCACATAAATACTTTTTATCTGAATTTGATGAAAATAGGTTAATGATGCAAATATTTTATGAGTTAATGCACCAATTTGCAACAACTTTTTTTTAAAGGACCCCAATGATTTTTGACCAAATGATAAAGTGATTGACTAAACATATGTCAAAACATTACAAACTGACGAAGATGACATTAACTTGTCTCGTGAAAGATTTTTTTCCTGTGTTTTGTTAAGCATCATTGATAATTGTTTCTTCCATATTTTTTTTTGACATATTTTTTTTTTAAAATTATTGATAAGAGAAATATATTAATGTTTTTCATTTGAATTTATTTTATTATTTTTTTATATTAAATATTGAAACATTTGTCATTGTCATTAAATTACCTAAATAAAATTCATAGGAATGTGATTCTATTGCATCAAATAAATCAAAGGTGAGATAAAAGCACTTAAACATCATAAAACTTATTAACCCAATTGAGTTGGCTTAGTAGTATTGGCTTGGAACCTGGGAGTGTGCTCCTCCCAGGTTCCAGGTTTCTTTTTATTTTAATAGTGATTTTAAGAAAAAAAAAGTAATTCTTGTCAAAAAAAAATTAGGAATAAAAAAAGTGATTTTTTTTTATTAAAAATTTATAATAAGCGGCTTCCATTAATTATTGAATACGAAAATAAGTTATTTTATTCATCATTAGTAAATGCTAGAACAACATAAAACGCAAAAGGTAAAATAAAATAAAAAACGGTTACTCTTTAACCCCACTGCAAATCAAAACAACTACATAGCTGAATCCTAAACAATCCGAAGATTCTGCAATATCAGTTTTATTAATGAGCAATGCTATTTAGTAAGAATTATTTAAGCAAGAAAGAGAAGAATCCACAAAAATAGGGGATTTGATCAATTAGGTTCCGACTAACCATACATGGAGTATGAGTGGTTATTATTTGAAAGAGTTAAATGCTGCCACGTACAATTCTTGTACACAATCTCCCGTAACATTTAGCAATATCAGTTTTATTAAAAGTATTTGACATGTCATCGATCCGCAGTTTAAAAAGGTATCAACAATAGGTGATTTATTTTTAATAAAAAGATTCTGCAATATTCTTTAATATAGCTGCTTCTCTAAAAAAAAAAAATCAATAATATAACTGCTTGAAATTTGAAGCAAACCATGAATAAATAGGAAACATAATGATTCAACGTTGATTAAATTAACGTAGGTTTGTTTTCCTTGTTGTGATTCTAATTCTTTTGTTTATTATCAATAGGTATTAAATTCTCAAGAATCTAATTCTTTTGAAGTCTGAATGAAAATAATGGATGAAGTGGGTAGTGAGTGGAGCAACGAGCAGAATAATTTGTTTGAATATGCATTGGTGAATTATCCTGACGATGTGGTGGATCGATGGGAGAAGATTGCGGCTGATGTGCCTGGGAAAACTTTGGAAGAAATTAAACATCACTATGAGATTTTGGTATATGATATCCACAACATTGAATATGGTTTTGTGCCTCTGCCAGATTATGATTCTTTTTCAAAGACCTCAAACTCAACAAAGCGTGCTATTGTCAAAAGGGAACTAAGGCTTCAGGTTTTTATCATTGGACAGAAGATGAACACAAGTTTGTTTAATTTTGCTTTGCTTTGGTAACTTGTTTTTAGATTGTTATTATTTACAACTTACATGGCTGTTAATAACATAATAATGATAAAATATTAATTAAGGTGAAGTTTTGGGTCTGCGGGTCTCAAGGTCTGAGACTCGATTCTCTCTAGTGCTAGTTTAGGGTTTAGAGTTTCTTGAATTAGTTTTGATGGACTCCTTCAAGTAAAAAAAAAGGCGTGAAGCTTTGGTACAACTTACCTGTCATAATTGAAAAGGTGCTAATTGTAATCCTGTATAAGGAATTATTGTATCTTGAATTATCATGTAGCATTATACATCAAATAGCTTAATTATTTCTAGAGGTTATCGTCCGCTACGATTAGTGCTTGACTGTATCAGTTTGTGTGTATTTTCCATGCATATATCCATATGCTAAGCTTTGTTTTACCTAATTGTTATCACTTATGAAGTGCTGATCAGAGGCACAGTGCAAAAACATAGAAACAACATTTAGTTTTCGTTTTTTATTCCTACATTGTTGCTTGTATGAAAGCTAGAGTATTTTTGTTCATTCCACTGTTTCAAAAAGACAATGTATATTTGACATCTTTAGCAATGAAGTAAGTTTATTTTGTAAAGATTTAGATTGTTATTATTTTATTTTCTTGACTGAAAGATTTATATCGTTGTTATAGATAGTCATATAAAGTTATTCGTGATGTATACGAAGTTTGCATGGCTTTAAATTTTTAAGGTAACTATTATTGAGAGACCATCTTCATCAACAACAAAAAAATTTCATGAAATAAAAAATTATTAAGATATATACATCAACTAAATATATGGCAAAAGAAGTCCTTGTAAGGCTTTGAACAGTTCTCACAATTTGAGCAAATTTTTGGAGCTGAGTTAGGTCTACAGCTCAAGTTATTATAAGATGATAGCACAGTTTGTCCTAAATGTCGAAATATAGGTGTGACTTGGTGTTGTTATTGAGCCACCCTCATTGTGGAGTTGTGTACGTGACATAGTGTGCTGTTTAAAGCTCAAATTCTAAGAGCTATAAAATTATAAGGCTTAATTAATGATTTGATCCCTTAAATTATTTGTTGGTTACATTTTAGTCCCATAAGTTATTAACGTTACAATTTGGTCCCTTTAAGTCATCTTCCGTCAACCAAATAAATCCCCACCGTCAAAACCGTTAAGTCAATGTCTAAGATGGATACACATTGCAAGCTCCTCACCGTTCACATATACTTATTTAACGTTTTGGCAAAAGACTGACGGTGATGATTTATTTGGCTAACAAATACTAATTTAAGGGACTAAATTGTAACGTTAATGATTTATGGGACCAAAATGTAACCAATAAATAACTTAGGGGACCAAATCATTAGTTAAGTCAAATTATGAATAGTTGAAGTTAGAAAGTTATGTAAGATATATAGATGCCTCTAAAGCAACTTTCCTCATTGTGTCTTGTGACAGATGAAAATGTGATCAAAATGCAAATAACATAATGTCTTATTCATTGGTGGTTTTTTTTTAACAAAGGAGGTTCTATTGTAGAGAGAAAATAATATAAAGCAAAAGAAAATTAAACACAGACCTAGTTTGCTTTAGCTTGTATCCAAATGGGGGAATTTTAAAATAAAATGAGATGTAAAAGATAATATGACTACAAAAAGTTGTTAACTGTTGTAGAATTCTTTTAGTATATTTTTCCATAAGTATGGATCTAAACTAATTAACTCTTATTTGATCGTATTGTGTAAAAAAGAAAACTCTCATCATAGTTTTAAGGCTTACAATATTTTTAATCCCGTAAAATATTATAATTTATTTTCACTGACTCATAAGTGAACTACAAAGAGTAAAATTGACACATTTTAGAAACGATTGACCAAAATAAAATGATTTTTTTTTTCTGAACAAAAGGAAAAATTACCATATTTCAAACCACGAAGGATCGATTGTTGAACCAATGTAGGTTTTAGAACAACGTCTCTAAGATTTTTATCATAACAATGTATGAAAAAATAATTGGGTACTTTAATGTATGTTCAAATGTACAAGACCATAAAATCAAATTCTAACTTCAAAGTTAAGTTATTGGTTCTGATAGATCATGTTTTGAACGCAAAGGAAAACATTTTGGTACTTAAGAGAAATTAAGAAGTCTTACGAAGACTTAGAAGATAATCCGAAAAAAAACAAACAGCTAATAATATCAATCACCACTTAGAAGATGAACTTTGTTGTTTAAGATATAACAAGGGTGAAAACCCATTTTGATCCTTCATAATTTTTCGTGCGGGCCAATTTAGGGCCTGTTTGTTACGGATTAAAATAAAAGTGATTTTAACATTAAATAATTTAGAGATTATTTTTTAGAGATTAAATAAAAAATTAGAATTTATTTTGCGTTTGTTTATCGTAGTAAAAATCACTTTTTTTTTCATAAATAATATAGTTTGTTTGAATACTACTATATATAGAAGAGATTTTTTGTTACAAAACTAGTTCAATCTTTTGATATTTATTTCCACTCTCCTCTAAAAAAAAATTTATTTTTTGAGAAACTGCTCTTAGAGCCCGCTTGTTATAGATTTTTAAAGAAAAAAAATCATTTTTTTAAACAAAATAGTCACTTTTAAGAGTATTGCTTGCGTTTGTTACAACTTTTTTAAAAAAATCAAAATCTAAAAAAAAAAATCTAAAAACAGCTTCAAATGAGAAGGTGTTAAGAGCAACTTCTCAAAAAATAGATTTTTTTTAGAGGAGAGAGAAAATTAATGTCAAGAGATTAAACTAATTTTATAACAAAAAATCTCTTTTATGTAGATGCATACAAACAAACTAAATTATTTATTTTAAAAAAGTGATTTTTACTGCAATAATCAAACGCAAAATAGATTGTGATTTATAGTTAACAAGCATATTCCCACTTGCTTTTCACCAAAAACTTTATTGTGTCTGTAGTAAACATTGTTTAATGAATGAACATTATTGTAATTTCATTTTTCAATAGTTTTTTGAAAGAAACATTGTTTTTTTTAAACGTGAGGGTGGGAATATTGTCCTTAATTTTTTTAAAGTTGACCTTTGTTAAATTTGATTTTTTTTTTTTTTAGTTTTCAGAAATAAAAATTTCACCAAAATGTGAAAGCAATACAGAGTCCTTTAGTTACGGATTAAAATAAAAGTGATTTTCATATAAAATAATTTAGAGATTTTATTTTAGAGATTTTATGAAAAATTAAAATCTATTTTGCGTTTGTTTACCACAATAAAAATCACTTTGTTTAACAAATAATTTATGAAAAATCATAATCTATTTTGCGTTTGTTTACGGTAATAAAAATCATTTTTTTTTAAAAAAAATTTAGTTTGTTTTGATACAGCTATATAAAAGTGATTTTTTTGTTACAAAATTAATTCAATCTTTAGATCCATATTTTCTCTCTCCTCTAAAAAATATATATATTTTTTTTTGAAGAAATCAAAATGGAATATATTAACAAAGGCGATGTAGTCTCATTAGTACAAGGCGTACCTCCGAGAACACCCCTACCAACAAAGAGTTATACAAGATATATACAAGGCTATGGTCAGTCAAGGCCCAAGCACCGCATAGGGTCCGACCACCAGCTCTGAGAGCCATACACAAACGTAATGTTGCCCGCTTTTAGCCACCACAAAGAATGAAATTTAACTTTATCTAAAAGCTGAATAATAGGCGTTTCGACGTTGTTAAAGATCCTGTTATTACGTTCTCCCCAAATCAGCCACACACAGAGTAGCCATAGCAGTTGGAGAAACAAGCGGCGAGTCTTTGAGGAACCTGAATAATGTATAAATTGGGAGAAATGATCAATTAGGTTGAGAGGGTCCACGCCAGACACACCAATCCAAGCCCTGATATGCTGCCATAACGTTCCGAAAACATCACAATGAATGAACAAATGGGACGCTGACTCCACTTGGCCGCAGCCTGCCACGCACGAAACTTCCTCGACCGGTAGAATGCCGCGGCGATGAAGGTTGCTCCTGGTCGGCAACCTGTCTTTCAGCAAATGCCAAGCCACGATGGAAACCTTCAAGGGAACCTGCTTATGCCACACTAGATCTCTGGTTGTGTCGATTGTGAAAGAAGCTGAATCTGTCAGAATCTGGTAAGCACCCCGCACCGTGTAGCCATCATGTATATCGGGATCCCACTGCCACCTGTCAATAATATTAGCCTGCACAGAAACACCATCAAGTAATAGTCTACATGCCGCCAACATCTCTTCCTCCCATGTCCATAACCGTCTCCTCCACCTCCACGCCTCACCGCCCTCCTCCCACCCTAAGTCAAACATATCAGCCACCGTAACTAACTTATTTGTCGCTAAATCAAAAAGACGACCAAACCTCCTACGTAAGGGAACATCTCCTACCCAATTATCAAACCAAAAAAAAGTGTTTTTCCCATCTCCTAGTACTCTCGACACCCTCTCGCCAAACCAACCCCCCTCAGCTCCCGCTTCCCCATACTTTAATGGGGATCAAACGAAAACCACAACATGACATGAAATCAAACAAAATCATAAAGACAACGAACAACACAATATCGCACTCAGACGAAGAAATCACGAAGAAAAAAACCTTAGATCTATGTGAAAATCAATTATTTAAATTAAAATAATAAGAAGAAGAAATGATGAGGTGTGATTTTAAATCAAAGATTGTCCCAAAACCACCCTCACAGAAACACAATGAAGAGATCACCTTGAGAGAGACAACTACTTAACATTTATTTTTAGTTATTTACACATACAAAAAAAACATGTTTTTTTATTTTTAATGTAATCATTTTTTTTTATAGTATTCTTAACTATTTATTATTTTATTCCAACTATTTTCTATATAAAACAAGAGTCTTGCTAACGAGTGTTTTAAGTGCATTGGTTAATGAATCAATTAAAGGAAACTTTTTCTTGAAAATATAATTTTTTATTTTTGTCTTAGCAATAATTACACCATTTTTTTACTAAGCTGCCTGCCTTCGGTCTCTATGATAAGAGAAAGTTAATTGTCTATGTTCATTCAATAAATAATGTATCAAATCTCTAATATACAAACTAAGGAAAATGCTAACAAGTACCCTAAGGGCATTGTTTAAGCATCTAAAAGTAGCAACTTTTGCATTGGAAATTGTATGGTTATGTCTTTAACAAGATACAACATTTATTAAGTTAACTTAAAAAAATAAATTTTCTCTTATAATAGTGACCAACATAATACTTCTTATAATATTAACCAATAACCTAAAGATACTCATTAGCATTCCCATAAAACAATAGCTAATGTTTAAAATTTGAAAATGATCAATAAAAACAAATTTTGAAAATGATTTTCGACCTATATCCTTGGTGGGTTGTATATATAAGGTGCTGGCCAAGATTCTTGCACATAGACTACGTGTCGTTATTGGACGTGTTGTCTCAGATTCACAGTCAACTTTTGTTAAAGGCAAAAAGATTTTGGATGGTATTTTGGTGGTGAATGAGGCGGTAGATGAGGCACATCCCCTTCAAAAAAAAATGCTGTTTTTTAAAGTGGATTTCAAAAAGGCTTATGATTCAGTGGATTTAAAATATTTGGATACGATTATGTAGAAAATGAATTTTCCGACTCTATGGAGGAAATAGATGTCTGAATGTGTCGGAACGACTTCAGCTTCGGTGTTGGTTAATGGGTGCCCTACAGAGGAATTTCCTATATAACGTGGACTTCGTCAGGGTGATCCTCTTTCTCCGTTCCTTTTTGTTGGCTTATGAAGGTTTAAATGTCCTCATGATGTCGTTATTAGAGGCGGGGTTGTTTAGAGGCTACTGTGTGGGGCGTGACAATGCCTTATATCTGTCACATTTTCAATTCGTTGATGATACATTGATAATTGGTGAAAAAAACTAGTTGAACGTGCGCTCTATGCGAGCTGTTTTGATGATTTTTGAACAAGTGTATGGTCTGAAGGTTAATTTCTACAAAATCATGTTGACGGGAGTAAATGTTTCCGACTCTTGGCTGCATGAGGCTGTTATGGTTTTGAATTGTCGTGTGGGAGACTTTGCTTTTGTGTATTTGGGGCTGCCTATAGGGGGATCCGTTGAGGCTGGACTTTTGGAAACCGATTCTGAATAATATTACTTCTAGATTGTCGAACTTGAAAAGAAAATTTCTTTCATTTGGTGGTTGTCTGATTCTCCTGAAATTTGTCTTATCATCTCTCCTAGTTTACTTTCTTTTCTTCTTCAAGGCCCCCACAGGTATAATTTCTTCTATCGAATCTTTATT
>Ga0315915_1010717_pt1 | contig 10085 bp, 8 predicted proteins | sample MpolbnodulesMG_FD_207738 | JGI IMG/M metagenome (GOLD analysis project Ga0315915, IMG submission 207738) | Medicago polymorpha root nodule microbial communities from Los Angeles, California, United States - branched nodules | ecosystem: Host-associated > Plants > Roots > Nodule | place: USA... | reverse complement strand
GTCAATATGATTGCTCTTTTTACCCCTTATTTGTTATTTATCTTAAAAAACAATATTCGAGATTTATCTCTCCAAATCCCCAAAGGGTTTGGGAGCTTGTAGTGCATATGTAGCAGAGTTTTGGAGGATCTTCGAAGGTTTGAAGTTGGCTAGATTGCGTGATTTTCATAAAGTGGAGCTCCATATTTAATCTTGGGTAGTACCTTCAACACTTGCTTTAGGGGAAGGAGGAATTGTGGGTGGTTGGAGGTTATTGCAAAAATATTAGAAGATTGTTGGAGTTGGAGTGGGAGAGCAAGATTTGGCAAATATGACATGTGATGGAGTTTTTTCTTTGATGTTATATGAGCATTGTCATGCTCAAATTAATTTGTTATTTTTAACCGACTCTATTGGTATTTCGACTCCGCGCTTTGTTAAGCGGTAGTTGTATCTTTTTTTGGGTTGAGACCATCTTATTATCCAAAAGAAAAAACACAAAATGTCGTTTATACTCCCTCCGTCCCTATATGTAGGCACTTTTTACTTTTTTCACATTTCTTAAGGAAAGTAGTTAGTGCAGTTAATGTGTCTATTTTGTGTGTTAATATTAGTAAATTGTCCTTTTTTTATATGTATTAAATTTGACTTTTCATATTTCAATACAAAGTTAGTAGTATTAATTAAGGGTATGTTAAGGAAAAATAATAATAAATGCATCTAGTAATTTGAAAAGGTATTTACATTTAGGGACAATTTTTTAGTCAAATAGGTGTTTAGATATAGGAACGGAGGGAGTAAGTTATTTCCCTAACCTCTTGCGCATTTATGGCGACTAAAAGAACAATCATCTTTTTATTTCTTATTTGATGTTGTAAGGGTCATATAAATGCTGTCTATTAATTTAACTTAATTGCAAAAAAAAAAAAAAATTGACACAAAACAAACGACATTCATTCATTCATTCAAATTGATAGAGTACATCGATGTAATACAAATTCGCTAAAAACAAAACGGATGAATCTGTGAACAAACTCACAACATCCATGTTAATAGCATAAAACGGCAAAGTACATAAGCATACAAATATGACTATATTAAAATCTCCGAAATAGCCATGCCTCCGGATCTGCAACGTTGATGACACCAAAGTCATTGGTTTGATCTGCACTGGATCGAAGTTTGATCTGACAATCTGAACCGAACAAACACCTAAACAAGAGTGTAAAGACAAACAACGTCGCACAAAGACGACAACCAAATCAACGACGCACTAAGACGACGAAATCACAAAAGAAAAACTTAATTCGATGTGAAAATCACTTATTTAAATAAAAGGGAAGGAAAAACACGATTTAGAGGGGTGACTTGGTGTCAAAAATTGACCATAAACCACCCCTCTTTGGTGGATGAAGGAGAAGAAATTAGGGTTTCAGCTGAAGGCTCACAAAAGAGAGGGGAGGAGAGAGAGTAATGATGACAAAAGATCAATTTTTTTTTTAAACTCTTAATTAAATAATGTTGATAAGTTTTTCATATATTTTGATTAGTAAGGTGAAATTGGATCATACCCGGTCCATATTTTTACCAAACAATTTATCGGGTTGTCCTGTATGTTCAAATTTAACTAAATATCCTTTTTTTTTTCCTCAAAAAAGAAAAATATCCTTTTTAAAATCCATATTATGTCACTGAGAATAATTCAATTGGCAAGGACAATGCATTCCAACATGCAGTAGCTGAAATTTGAACCTCAAATTTTTTACTTATTCATTATTAAGGGGTGAGATTCTTGCCACTCACCTACTTGAAAAAAAAATACATATCATATACTTTTAAGCTTTAATACTCGCTACTTTACCAAACTGTAAGATACGTTTTATTAGGTGACAAGCTAACAATGTGATTCATTTGCTAGCTAGAGAGGCACTGTCTTACGCTAGTTGCCAAGTTTTTGATTATATTCCATCCTGTATTGTGATTACTTTGAGAAATGAAATGAGTTAATTTTGTGATTGTCAAAAAAAAGAAGCTTAATACTCACTAGTGTGAAAAGAAAAAGAGAAGGAGGGGTGTGAAAAGAAGCTATCATCTTATTACACTGAAGACCTACTTATTTTTTACTAAGTAGGCCCACTTGTGATGGCTTCAATTGGTGCCTTACCTAAGAAGCCACCCACAACACAAACCTATATATACACCCAAACGAGAGTTTCACTTCCAATAACAACTTTCCAACAGAGTCGATCAAGATCAAGAATGAAGCAATCAAAGGATCCATTCGAAGCAGCATTCGAAGAATCACCACCAGACTCCCCAATCGAAATCGAACCGGAACCCGTGAACCCAAATTCCAATTCCTTGATTTCACAACCCTCTCACATCCATGAACAACAACAGGTTCACGTGAAAAACACAATCTCCAATAACACCAAGAATAATAATAGTAATAAAGATGATGAAGAAGATGAAGAAGAAGATGAAGATAACATGGATGTTGAACTCGCTAAGTTTCGTGCTGTTGGTGATCCTCACAAAATGGCTAAGATGCAGTTAGTTACTAATTTCTTTCATTCTTTTCTTAAATGTTATGTTATTTTTCATATCATTTATGATAAACCCTATTTATTTTTTTTTGTCAATACATAGTTCTATTCTGTCACAATTCACCGATGAACAAATGAGTAGATACGAGTCATTTCGTAGAGCTGGATTCCAGAAAGCTAAAATGACACGGGTAATTTTTTTTATTTTTTGTTCACTCTTACTATTTTGTTTTTTCTTATATAATCTGGTTAATGAGAAAATGGTGAGTAGATGTGACAGGAAATTGTTTAACACTATCTCTGATACCTAAACATTTTAAACCATGGTTTTAAATTGCGGTTGCTGCGACGTGCATTGTGCATTGCAGCTGTTAAGGTGTGAAATAATTTTAAATTTTTACAAACAATATAAAGTGGCACCACCTTACCCACCATTGCAGTGTCTCAATTTTCTCTGTAAATAATATATATCAATTAGGAGGTGCTTGAAATACACAATTGAGAGACCATTAAATGTAAGATTTTTTATTAGATCTGAAACAAATTGGGATTTGGGGTTCTAAACTTTAATTTTTGGCGAGAAGGTTTGAACAAACATGGCTGAAATCGTGTTATGCAGTCACGATGCGGCCATATACGTGATTGAAGATAACACTACACTTGTGGTACAATGTTGTTGTGAAGGCTACCGCAAAAACAATATTGTGGTCGTAATTGTGGATGTGGACCGCAATTTGAAACAAGTTTTTCTACTTCTGTTGTATATATGTGATTATGTATTTGTTTGCCACTTAGCATTGTAAGGCCGCAAACCCTTAAAAAAATTTCCTTCCAAAGAAACCTGGAAACCTTTCATATGATTGGGGAAAATAGTTAAGCAAGAATGCTATATAAAGTAAGTGATATGATGTATGAAAAGTGAAAATTACTGAAGTTCTTAGATTATATTCACAGCACAACCGCTGAAACTTTTCATAACCATTTGGAGGGTTATTGTCATCATTATACAGCAAAAGTAACAACATATTAGTAACCATTTTGAATTAAAAACAGAGTTAAAAGTTGATATAATATAAGTTCACTCACCTTGGTAACAAACCTGATTCCGGTATCCTTATTCCTTGTCTAGATGCACCAGCATTGGCAATTAGGAAACTGTCTAGAAGAACTTAGTTAGTAGCAGTATTAGACTGCTTAGAAAGAAAATTCAAAGCAAATAAATAAGATAGATTTAAAAATGCGTAGAGGAATCCAACATTATTGTAAACAAAAATATGAACATAAAACAATGTAAAAGAATGATGCAGGTTAAAGATGACGGTGCATCAGGTAGAAAGCGCATATAAAATGCATCTAACATAAAAATAAAGGAAACCACGACATTGATGTAAATTAGTGTTGTTTAATAGCGGCTATAGCGCTATTGCTTAGGGGAATTTGAACAAATCACAATTGTTCCGAAATACGCTGTCTAGTACAAAATATTGTGAAATAGACTAACAGAGACTATAGGTTGCTATAGCACTATTGTGTAGCGGAATTTGAATGAACCACTATATTCCGTGATCCGTAATTGACAACACCGATGTAAATGGCTACCGTGATAGACAGACAACATCCGCATACTATGTATCAGATATAGGGCTGTGGAATAATTGGGGTTAATAGTTCAGGTTTAGCTTGGTTTTGTTGAGTGGATTAAATGTTCATTGTGTATATTTGAGTTTTTGAGGTAAGAGAATGAGTTTTAAATAAAAGACCTTTCGGGTTTGATGGTTCGTATAGGAAACTAGTGGAACTAACAATTGTCTTTTAAGGCCTGGTTGTTTTGAATTTGGCCATGAGTATATAGTAAAGTGATAAAACCAATGATTGTTATATCAACAAACTAATGATTTGTTATGACGGGGCCTCTAATATCAATCATTGATTTATTCATCAATGATCAATATTACTTTAAACTCTAAAGTTAGTTGCTCACTGTATCTGTTTGTTTTATTTACATTCTGTTCGGAAATTGAAAATAAATCAGTGAACAGCTTCTTCCCAGAATATAAAACAAACACATTAATAGGTGATTTCATGTTTAATCTCTTTATTTCTTGATGCTCGGCTAGGCTGATACGGTGCCCTTCAGCATTCTGTTTTCTTTTCTCCCAAACTGATTAGAGCAAAAAATTAATTATAATGTCAGGACTCGAATGATCCATATACCATCGTAGACACAGAACTTTTCCGAATATGAAATTTTTAACTGTTGAGTTCAGATTATTTATAAAGAGCTACAATTCGTTTTGGATCTTCTCTGGTTTTGGAAAACAGAATACAGTCCCACTGAGAAGGAGAAAGTACAGTTTTTTCCGTACACATGATCGGTTGTTTATATTGTAGAGATTCCATAGTTTTTTCCCATTGCTTATATTCGCTTACGCTAAATTTATTCACGCGTTCTCCTTGTATATTAGTCAACCATAGTTTCTGTCAAGTTAGTTTGTGCATTGATGCTGCTTTTGAACTCATGTGCTTCTAGAGTAGACCGCAGATTCCCATTTTTACATTTCAATTTGCATGAATAATTTACGTTATGGTGTGATAAGATTGCTCACAAGTTTCCTCTTCTCTCTTCGTTGCCTCAAAGCAGGTATTAGCAAGCATCATTGGGACCCAGACAGTCTCTCAGCCAATTACGATTGTAGTATCAGGGATTGCAAAAATGTTTGTGGGTGAAGTTGTGGAAACAGGTAGATTAATTTTTAGTTTTCCTTTACAAACATGACATGCTTTCTTTTAATATAAATAAATTAGAATTAGAAAATTGCATATGAATAGGATAGTAAATACTCCTGCACATAGTGCTTCCAAGGTAAAAATGTTGCAGTGCATTGTTTTCATTAGTCAAAGTTATTATCTTTGCAGCTAGAACAATTATGAAGGAGAGGAGGGAATCTGGACCGATTCGGCCAACACATCTGAGAGAAGCACATAGACGACTAAAGCTTGAAGGAAAAGCCTTTAAGAAAACAGTCCCGAGGCTCTTTCGGTAATTGACCATTTTGGATCATATCATTGGTTTGAAACAGTGATTTTCATACAGGAAAAGTTTTTGATCCCGATATCTAACTCTTATCAAATTAACTGGAATGAGATTTCTTTCTTTCTTTCTTTCTAGTCGTGTCAAATATCAAAATTCAATTCTTTTACTGTATTATGATCTACTACCTTTTCCTTCGTCAACTTGTAACCCTAGAAAGTTCTTACAAACAATAAATTCGAGTATACACTAACATATTTTATATTTTATGTTGAACTTCGCGATTTGCTGTTTATAATGGAAGATCATTGTGCAAGGATTCAAAGGAATGCTTCCTTATATTTATAATAACATTATATATAATACATAAAAGGAAGTAATTTGTCCGAGTTTTGCTTCTAAAGAGTAGTTAGATGGATGCTACTAATTTATGGCTTGAATCAACAGGAAATAGTCATTCCTACACTTGTAAATTCAATTCTGTTACATATGCAAGTTGAATGATTGCACAAAATTTTCAACTTGGTATGCTTATGATCAGCACAATCTTTGCAACTTATACTCAATTAATTATTGCTGAAAATTCTCTACTGCATTAAGAAACTGGAAAGCCTGATTGGAGGCATCGTGACAGGCTGACAGCATATTCAACTGCACTTCTCTTCTGTGTCTTGCTTTCAATTTAAACAACTTTACTGGCACAATCCCATCAAAGTTCATACATAGGGAATCTAATTTTCATTACACAGATTGCAGGATTTGATATAATAAGCAAAAATAAGTTAAAAGTCGATATAATTGGTTCAAATTTTGGACCAAATATATCAACTTTCTTTCACCAATTAGATCATCTTGCAGTGTTACATTATTCACATCACTATTTTTTTTTACCACAATATTGGTAGGAAATAGCATATTTTATAGTTCCAATCAGAGGTTAGAAAAGATGGATTAGTGACATATGAGATTATTTGTTCATGAAAAACAACATTTCAAAAAATGAAAAGGTTTTGAGAATGAGGATCAAATAAGACATAGCCTTTGTAACCTGACTTGTAACCCAAGAAAATAGACTTTCTAGCTCTAGGGTGAAGTTTTGTTTTTGTGTGTCCGAATAGTGGATGCATAACACAAACAAGCAATGACTTTGAAAAGATTTTTATCAGGGATAGAGTCAAAAAGAATTTGAAAAGGAGATTTGTGATTGAGTAAAGGTGTAGTAACTATGTTGGTTAAGAAAATTGCATGAGTAACAACATAAGACCAAAAGTCATAGGTAATTTTGATTGAAACAAAAGGGCTCACCCTACATTTAATATACGTTGATGTTTTCTTTCAATACAAGCATTTTTCTGAGGGGTTTCTACACAAGATTTTTGGTGAATATCTTTGGATGCATAAAAATATGAATGGAAAAACTCCAGTCCATTATCAGATCTAATAACTTTGAGAGTGAGATTATACTGAGTTTCAATCATAGTAACAAAAATTTGTATTTGATGAGAAACTTCAGCTTTGGATTTTAGCAATAAAAACCAAACAATCTATTGTGATCATATACTATAGTGAGAAAATATTGATGACCATGTATAGAGGGAATATAAATAGGACCCCAAATATTCGTGTGGAAAAGATCAAATTTAGCAGCAGCATGAGAAAGACTAACATAAAGCTGATAAAGGAATAGTAGTACTAGAATAAATATTCTTAGACTTCCAAGGTTTATTGATGGATTTACTACAAGGACTAAGCAAAGAAAAAACATGTTAACTGACAGGAACATGAGATGAGTGATGGGATTTGCAATTCGTGAAGGCCATCACAATATTCACCCGAACCAATCATCTGCTGGGTTTTGAGATCCTTTACAACACATTTGTAAGTGAAAGCTGAACTGTGCAAGATAAAGATTGATATAGTATAGAAACATAGATAAAGTTGACTTTGAAATTTGGAGAGTACAAAACATTATTGATGTATAAATGAGGAGAGAATTGTACATTACCTGCTTGAGTAACAACAAGAGACTGACCATTAGGTAAACTAACAAAAACAAGTTGAATAACATAAAAGTTACTAAAACAATGAATAGAAGAACAAATGTGCTCATTAGCACCATAATCAAGCAACCATATATAAGAAGCAACATGAAAAAAGTAAGAAAAAAGAGTGTTTATACCTGATGCAAAGTTTTATAGTAGGAAACTACTAGCTAAATGAGAGTGAATATGGTGTGAACTAGGAGTGTTTGACACAAGTGATGAGGGAGTTAAAATTGCTTAATGAAGTAAGGATACAAGATGTGCATAATATTCTTGAGTTAAGCAAGTACCAGAAGCAGGAAGCAAGCTTTCAGAGTTGTTGTGAGTAGATTTTGCCTTAGATGTGTCACTGGAAGAAGCATTAATATAATGCTTGGACTTATTAGGAATGGGATATCCATGTTTCTGATAAGAATACTCAATAGAATGACTATGACCATTACATAAGGTGCAAAACCTATAACCTTTATAACGTCCAAAGACTTGCTTGCATCAGAAGCGTTGATCAAAATGTTTGATTCATCAATTGAAGAAGGTGCAGGAACAACTTTGCAATTACTTTCTTCTTGAACAACCAACGAATAAACTTTGTTAATAGAGGGAAAATGATCCATCAAAAGAACCTTGAGTTTTCATAACAGAAAAATGATCATTCAAGCCTGTCAAGAACTACATAACCTGATCCTTCAAATAAAAATTGTGTGCAGAACGCATAACTTCACAACAAAAGGATGATGACTTATATGTGTGTGTGTGTGTGATTTACGTTCTTCTTGTAAAGTTTTCATTTTAGTAAAGTAGTCAAGAACGGATTTCGAACCTTTCTTGAGATTGTTAATGGAGGATCTCAAAGTAGAAATGCGAATTCTATCAGCTTTGGAAAATCTTTCCTTCAATTCTTCCCAAACATCAATAGCATGAATGTGGAAAATAAGAGTTTGAGCAATTTGAGGTGAGATAGAATTCAAAATCCAAGAATGGATGAGATGATTTCACCTTTCCCATGCTCCTCTATTCAAATCATCAAGCTCGGGAATGGGAAGAGTACCGTCAATGAAAGCTAGCTTGTTCTTTGCACCAAGCGCGAGTTTCATATATATACTACAACTGGTATATATACATTTTGATCTTGTACTACTAACTAACTTGTACTACACTATAAGCAGCGGCGAAGCTAGCGCCATTTTTATGAGGGGGCCAAATACAAAGTTTTTTTTTTAGGTAAAGAAAAATTAATTTTTTTTAATGTTATATTATTAAATTTAAGGGTTAAATAGGTTTAATCTCTATAAAATTAAGCTTCACAGAGCAAATATATATTCATAATTGGATATTTGCTAAATAGGCTAACAATTTCTTTCTCAGTGTAAACAAATAAGTTATTTGTATTAAACTATCATACATTATGTTTGATTATTGATAATTTTTATTGCTAAAAATGATTTCTATATAGTTGTCATAGAGACCAAAATGTCAAAACAAGACAAATATGTTTATTAATCAAATATTAGTTTGTTAATCTTTTTATTTATGCTAATATTTTACAAATAAACTTATTTAAGGTAGCTAACAATATATTATTGGGGTAGCTAACTATAATAATACACTTAATCATTCAATGGAAATACAAATTTTGGGGTAGTCAAGGCTACCCCACCCTTCCATAAGCATTCACCCCTGACTATAAGAGAAATCTACTACATGGTGTAACTTGTACAACAAATTACAACCGTTAACTATCTTTTTTTGAGAGAATAACCGTTAATGAAATAGTTGACGAAGCTCATAGACATAAAAAGGAGTTGTTACTGTTTAAGGTTGACTTTGCAAAAGCGTACGACTCTATTGACTGGGGCTTTTTGCAAGAGGTGATGTTGAAAATGGGGTTTCCTACTCTTTGGAGGAAATGGATAAAGGAATGTACCGAGACAGCTACTGCGTCTGTTTTGGTAAATGGTTCCCCAGTAGATGAGTTCTCTTTAGGGAGGGGTTTGAGGCAGGGGGATCCTCTTTCTCCTTTCCTGTTTCTATTGGTGACAGAAGGCTTCCATGTTTTGATGCAATCGATGTCTGTTAATAATTTATTTCGTGGTTATCAAGTGGGGACCAATGATCAAGTGGTGGTGTCGCATCTTCAATTTGCAGATGACACTTTAATTTTAGGAGAGAAGTCATGGGCAAATATCCGAGGTATGAGGGCGGTTCTTCTTCTCTTTGAAGGTTTGTCTGGTTTGAAGGTTAATTTTTCCAAGAGCCAGTTGGCGGGGGTAAATATTCACGCCTCTTGGTTGTCTGAGGCGGCAATGGTTTTAAACTGCAAGGTTGGTTTTGTTCCCTTTGTATATTTGGGAATGCCTATTGGTGGAAATCCGAGACGGTTGGCTTTTTGGGAACCTCTTATTTACCGACTTAAATCTAGATTGTCAAGCTGGAACTCCAAACATCTGTCCCTTGGTGGTCGCTTGGTCCTATTGAAATCAATCCTGT
>Ga0315915_1010716_pt1 | contig 10086 bp, 11 predicted proteins | sample MpolbnodulesMG_FD_207738 | JGI IMG/M metagenome (GOLD analysis project Ga0315915, IMG submission 207738) | Medicago polymorpha root nodule microbial communities from Los Angeles, California, United States - branched nodules | ecosystem: Host-associated > Plants > Roots > Nodule | place: USA... | reverse complement strand
GCACCTCGAGAGAGGCTTTGATACGCTAAAGAGAAACTTGTCTTTAGAAAGTAGGTCGAATATAAAGTCATGGTTTAGGGTTTGTTTGTGAAGGATTCGTTATTACGATGAACCAATAATCCCAAGGTGCTTTTTATTATTATTGTTTTAAACCTTTAAAAACCCAATCCTTACAATCAAACTCTCTTCTAATCATCTCTTAAAAGTTAATCAAATTGAACAACTCCCTGTTGGAACAATACTCTCTTTTTACTACTTCGGTAAAACCGTACACTTGCGGTTTTTCTCATCAGCATCGCATGTAATAAAATGCATCAACACGACCGAGACGAAACGCCTGGGCAATCCTTCCCAACGTAGCATGAAATAAAAATGCGTAAAATACGAAACATGACATGAAATAAAATGTGCGAACACAAAGGGAAAGGAAAAGCTCGGACGGAACTAAAACAACAACAAGGAAAGGAAAAGGTTTTTAAGCTTCCTTTCATTCAAACATTCAAATCAATTATAAGAGGGGCCACCACAACGAAATCTTTATAAAGGAGAAATGCGAAACAAGTTTCCTCCCCTAAACAATTGCTAAGGGACCGCCGGGGGCACGAGCTACGCCCAATTGCTACTATTGAAGACAAACTGGGCCAAACTTTGACGGCGGGCCCACACCTCAGAGAAGACTCAAGTCCGTGCTAAGGAGAGAATGGTGAGGAGGGAGCCTAATGCCATCAAATTCAAGGATCCACAATCCTAGGCAAGGACCTTGCCAAATATTCGTCCTTAAAGACACGATCGAAGCTCCTCTCGGCGACTCTTGGACCGACCCGGGTAACAGGGCGAAACGAGTCGAGCCTCCGTCTTAAAGGGTTGAAACAAGGCGATATCTTCGTCTTAGCTGCAACATCTACGATTACAACCGAAACTCCTCGAAAGGAGACAAAAGTTACACACCGAACCATCTGTTCCAAACCGGAAAGGAAAAGACTTCCAAACAACTCAACCTCTTCTTCATCTCCATAAATCACCTTGAAAAACACATGATATTTTCCTATATGACCCACACAAAAGAAGATCATTGCTCTCTCTCAGATTCAAAACACTAAATGAAGAGGAACACTTAAATACGAAGAGTAAAATTGGTATGTACGAGAAAGATGAGGAATGTTTCTATGGCAACAAAACCAAAGATAAATGAGGAGCTGCGGAGTAAAACAATGAAACTTCTCCCTAAATAGCCTCAAAATCATCCACATCAACGGACCAGATCAGGCGAAAGCAAAAAGCCACGATCTGAACGATTGACAGTGTTCTTGGGAAAATGTAACACAGTCAAAACCACAAGCGCGTGTAACATTTTTCCAGGAATGCGTCGATACACGAAACAAACACGTGGAAAGCAAACTGAACAACCATCAAATCGCCAACGTTCCGCCCAAAGCATTAAATGCTAACTACCCCCACTAAGTCATAATGGGGCGCCGCCTACTCGTGGACGGAATCGAAATTTCATAACGAAACACATCAAAGGTTGTCCAACTTAGGACATCAACTAACACCATTTCTTTGCGGGCGGGCGGGCTTATGTTCCTAACATAACACATCGAGGGCCGCCGAACTAAGCCGTTGACGAGCGCCTTCGACGAAACACCTCCTTCTGCTGCTAAAGCCATTGAGCTATAAAGGCATCAACGGCTTGGAGGGCAACTGTTCTAGATTGGTCACATGACCACGTACACGGATACACGTGTACAATAATACGTCGCCTTAAGGCTACGCACTCAAGGGAGAATGCCAACTTGCCTGCACCGTGCCACACAGGAGCACCCTTTGGATCACGCTACACGTGTCCTTCTCCGTCGCTAATCACACGCCACATAACCCGGAGACGGTTATGCCACGATCGCGCCTATATAAGGGTGAACTTGCTTCACCCTCAAGGTACACATCACTTTTCACAACACCTTTTTACGCTCTCTCTTTCTTTCCATGACTGACTTGAGCATTGAAGTGGAAACGTGCCTGCGGGCACTTTTCGTTCTACCGCAGAGATTCATCGCCGCAACACCAGAAGCTGTTACCGATTCACCGGAGCATTCTCTGCCACCGTTGCGACTCAACCATTCTCACAGGACATATCAGGCTTAATTTTGTGATAGGAATGAAATAAATGTAATTGAAGAGTAAATGTGTTCATTGGGTCATGAATCAATGAGCCAATGGTTGGTTTGAACATTCAAATAGCAAGAGATAACAATGTTTATACCTGAAGTAGAAGTAATGGAAGAAGTAATGTGGTTTGTTCTAGCAGGATTATGGGTAGATGCTGAAGGAACCAAAGATGATTACTAAAGCAAGGAAACAAGATGAACATATTGCTCTTGAGTCAAACTAGTTTGAGAAATAGAGGAAGAAACTTCACCAGTAGATTGAGAATCAGTGATATTCTAAGAAGCAACAACATTTGAAGAAGTATTGGACTTATTTGCATTAGGGTAACCATGCTTTTGGTAACAGAAATCCACAATATGGTTGTTTTTATGGCATAAAGTACAATATCTTGAAGCGTTCTTAGATTGGGAAGAACCAGAAGATGGTTACTACACCGAAAAGGCTTTCTTTCTTCAGAAGCATTAACAAGAATGCTAGAATCTTCAATAGGAACAAAATTAGATGTAGGTGCAGCATTGTTGCTTTCCTCTTGAATAATAAACCTTATTGATAGAAGGAAGTGGTTCCATAAGAAGAACTTGAGTCTTCACAACTGAGAAATTCTCATTCAATCCAGTAAGAAATTGGATCACTTGATTCTCCATGCGAGAATTTCTAGCAGCATGCATAGATTCACAATGACATGGATGAGGACATGTGCATACAAGCATAGGAAGATGTGAATTAAGCTCCATCTCTTTGAAATAATCAAGCACATATTTTGTACCTTGTTTAAGATTGTTGATAGCAGAACAAAGATTAGCAATGCGAACTCTATCAATTTTTGAAAAACGTTCTTGCAACTCAATCCAAACATCAATGGCATATTCATGAAAAACAATAGTTTGCGCAATTTGAGGAGAAACCGAATTCAAAATCCAGGAATGAATAAGGTGATTGCAACGCTCCCATGCACTTCAATTCAAATCATCAGTATAAGGAATAGGAACAGGTCCATCCACAAAAGCAAGTTTATTCTTCGCACAGAGAGCATGCTTCATTGAACGACTCCATGCAAGGTAGTTAGAACTGGTAAGAAGAGGTGTAACCGTCACTGAGTTTGGTCCTTCACTAGGATGAAAATAGAAAACTGAATCAGTATTAGCTTGATGAACAATCATCGGAGCTTGACGAGGAGACATGATGCGGAAGAATCAAGACAAAACTGGAAAAACGATGAAAACAAAGAACAAAGTATGCGAAGAAGATGAATATCAACAATTCACAAAACTTTTGAATGAAGAAAAAGAAGTATCTCAATGCAGAATTGAGAGCAAAGGAAGAAGAATTAAGGAAGAATCACGAAGATTCGTGTGAAAAACGAAGATAAACAAAAGCTGGAAAAAGCTTGAAGAACTAGCATTAATGACAGAAGCTAAAAATGGATCGTAACTAACTCTCTCAAGAGGAGAGAGAAAACTGATACCATATTAAGAAACTAAGAAAATGTGAAATGATTCATTAACTTGAACAAAGATTACATCAAGGTATTTATACACTTTGCTTATTGTACTATCTAGAAGGAATGCACTATCCTTTAACAAGCTAAATGTATTACTCTATTCTAATAACTTGTACTGGAAGTTTCCTTATCTTCATGCTTTGCTTTACATGAATTATCATTGTGCAATAACATCAATCTAGATTGTGATTTCAATTTTCAACATCCTTTAAATCATGTAAAGATCCAAAGATATGGCTGACATTGAAACACCACTAAATATTGCCACAATATATATTAATATCTTCTCATTTTCCTTAGTCCATATATCGATTTTTTTTCCCTTCCGTATGAACCACCTGACCCGTGTGAAGAATCCAGTATATATATCTGCAGCAAGTACTCTTTCGTGCAAGTTTCCATGAGCAATTAATGCATTATGTATATACGGTAAAACATCACTATATAAAGTCTTGCATGTCCTTAAAAAAGAAAAAGTCTTGTATGTCCTTAAAAAAAATAAAAAATCTCGTATGTTCTTGTCCTCAGGCCCCTGCTCTTTAAGCAGACAACATAAAGTGTCTTTATATACTAAACCAGAAATCTAATAACAATCTTTATAATTCAATCTCCAAAAAAAATAAAAAATCTTTATAATTCAATCTAATAAGACAGGTAGCTATATAGGGGCCGGAGTGGACAGACACTTATATCATTCACTCATAATTTACCAATGATCCCATTGTCATTTTATCATATAGCGGGAACACTTACAAACTGCACCAAGAACCACAAAACCCCGTACCGACAAACTAAGATTTTTCTTATCAATTTTTACATCTTCTTTTAAATTTAAAGTAAAGTTAACTTGCCTGTAAATTAATATAAATTTGTGGGACACATGATAACATGAATTTTCTTCTTCTAATCAAATTTTCTCTATACACAAGACCACTTGAACTAGTTAATTGTTGGAAATCTCAACATTTTTTCGATATAATATATAGGTATGCAATTTTATGAAACTATAATTAAGCTGAGTGTATATCCAAGGGTATTCCACAGGAGGAGATTGTCTTCAGTTTTTTTCTTCACATGTGTGATCTTGGCCATCCATTAACAAAGTGAGAGAATGTGTCTTTAATGTTAAGAAAAGAGAGAGTGTAATTAAGGGTTTGGATGCATGCACCGCAGAAAACTGTAGAGTATTCCACCGGAGAGGATCCTCTCCCATATCCAAGTAGCTTGTTAAGTTTAAACCATCTCGATCTCGTAGCATTGATTGGCGTTGTGGTGGATTTTAAAGTTATACATATGTGTGTTGTTAGGTTTTCACATTAAGACTTTTTTTGCATAGCTGATTCAACACATTGAACACAAATATATTAGAAAAGAAATAACAAGATTAAGAAATATCAAAGAAAATTTAAGATTAAAATAATCAAATCCTTTTATAAGTTTTTTGCTAATAAAGAAAATAGAAATGTAACGTCTTATGTTTTCCATAAGTTTTCTCCACCTAGATATAACTCTATCTTCGAACACTAAATGTGAACACTTTTCGAAATCAAAATTCAAACGTTAGTTTTTCACGTTGTTATAATTCAAATGTTAGAATTCGAATGTACTAGCTAGAGCTTGGTGCATTCACCTAAACTTTCAACTTTTGTGTTTTATATCGACCATGAATATGATTCAAATTAATAAAAAATATTGTGCAACGAAAGAATTTCAATCATAACTAGTTACAAACCCGTACGAAATAACGTATTTTGTAAAAAAGAAAAAATGAGCAAATTAATGAATATTGCACAAACTCGGATATTCTAAATAAATCACTTTTACTGTATTTTTAAAAAACTTTGTTATAAAGGAGAAATGAGCAAATTAAGGGAAATAACTGCATCTTTCTAAGAAATTGATGCCGTTCATAAATGTGAAAATCAAGCAAGCATATTGCACAAATCTCAGCTATATGTACATTTCTAAAACATTTACCAAAGCATTAGAAAGATTTGCTGTAGGAAAAGAGCATGTTCTATTTTCTTCAAGAGATTAGAAAAACAACATTATAATTAACATGATACTAATTGAAACCAATGAAGGAACCAACAATGTGCAGATTAACGTTACATAATAGTTAGGTTTATAAAAGAGACGGCAAGTGTCATAGACTAACCAAAAGGGGATTTTTGCTAATATTTACATCAGACAAAATGAAAAGAACAAATGACATCCCAAAGTCAAGATAGTTTACGATTACAGTCCAAAGCGATACGCCAAAATAATAGAAGTTCAAATGGTTCAAAATCAAAGATCTACTTTGGAACAACTCGAACGTACAAGTTCTTCGGTGACTTTTTCGAGATCAAAGATGAGCTTATCACCTTCCATCACACGTTCTCTGCAGAAATTGAACCACTGCCCACCCAAGTATTTTTCATAGCTTGCTCTTTCGGCGGTAATGTGGCGACACTTATACTTTCTCTGTGTTTGGTCATCAATGAGAGTGATTGTTTTGCGCTTTTCTTTCAGAATTATTCTTGACACCTCGTTTGAGAAATGCTAAACAGGGAAATAATTGCAATATTAGTACAATGCATATTAACATGGATAAGATGTATGCGAATATAGTTACATATAATTTATAAAATGAAGGTAGCATAACTAATTTTAAGCTAAAGAAAATGTACCATGACTTCTAATTTATCTTCCTATAAAGTCTAGATAAATGCATGCATGTGGATTATATGTACCCCGTTGGCCAATTAACATTGTTGAAACAAATGGAAATTAAACATCACTCCCGCATGTGCTTCTATAGCTAGCACCATTTGATATTGATGTCTTCGAACATTTGGTGCAACTCTCATAATATCATCCAAACTGATTAGGATTGAATTTAGTTGTTTTCCAAATAGTGATGCAGTATGAATCCTAACACAAATTATGCACATGAAATAAAGAATAATGCAATATGTATTTTTAATTTGTGCATAAAAAAACTCAAAGCATGTTTATGGATAAAAAAAGCAGACCTTGACTAAGTTTATAAATTCAGCAATTGGCCTATCTTGAGACAAATTGGAAAAATCGTTGTACGGAGTACGTTGAGAAGAAGCCAAACTCTGACTTAAGTTTTGACTGAAGCTTTGACTATGAGCCTGAGAAGTGTTAAGGTCACGACAACAATTCAAGAAACATGGTCAAAAAACAATCAAATCAGATTGTGAAATAATAAGTTACTCTAACACTGTATTGTGAAATCATAATGCAAACTTACTAAGTCTTAAACTTCTCAACAACCGGATGATGTAGGTTGATGAGCAGCCTCGAACCTGACCAATTATTGCATCTATTTGGGTTGCCATTGACTACAAAATGGAAGTAAAGAACTCAAGGTAAATAGATGGTAAATAATAAAACTATGAAGTATTTTATCCGTAGTGTTACATCAACTTTATTCCCACTGCATAAGGAAAGACAGATCATTATCAAACTTATACAAATTCCTATCATCTGATGCTGACAAATTAGAAAATAATACCTTTCATCTTTCAACATAATGTTCGTACACAGTTTCTTTCCAGTCCCAATTGGCGCTGTCTTGACAATCCCATGAAGAAACCCGTTGATTTCTTAAAAAAAAAAATTACATCTATAAGAACATTATAATCGGAAAAAACACAAAAATAAATTAAAGCACATAACTATACCATATAAAATGTCAGTTTTGAATTTTTCATCTTGAATTTCCTTAAATGACTTAAAGCGAAATTCATGAGTAAGAACGTTAGTTAACTTGTCATACTTCTGCACCTTTGTACCAGAACCAAAAACAACCTTAAGGGATTAAATACAATGACATTATCAAACACATGACAATTATACAAAGTATAAGTCTTGTTTTCCTCGATCAAAACCTTCCAATGCTCCAATTCTCTATATCGAGTTATTACATGAACTCGATCACCCTAAATCCGTGAAAGAAACCAAAAAATATAAATAAATCAAAATGTACACTAATAAGTAACATTGATAAATTATAAAGGAAATTACAACAAATCTTAACTAACTCATCTAACCTTTGCATCACAAATAATGAGCTTCATATGCTGATTTTCATTACTACCAGTCACAATCCGAGAATCCAGCACTCTAAATCCTATTTTCCAAATGTCCAAATCATTTTCGAGATCCTTAAGATAGTCATAATCCCTTGACATTGAAATTCCTATATAGAAATACAATAATACATCATTTAATTTTATTCCCTTTGTTCATACTGATATCGAAAGAAGCTAACATATTTCTATGTGATCAATTTTTGTATCATCAAATCAACCTGATCTTAAATGCACAAATTTTTGTATCATCAACTTTCTGAACATCAATGATATGACCAAATATGAAAACTGTTACAGCTTTAGGATTACTTACAAAAACTAAAATAATCCACATGCATCATTTTTTTTCAACTACAGTACAAGAAGCTAAAATAACAATTGTGTCAAAACCTTACCATGAGCTAAAATTCAATCATCATGACTTCTACTATACTCCACATAACAAAGGAAGATTTTTTTACAGCTATGCAACATAACAATTTCTGGTACATAATCCACTAACAGTTGAAAAAAAAAACAAAAAATAAAACCCTTAAAATACAAAATAGTGAAAAAAAAGGAAGAAACCACCTATGATGAAGCAAAAACTAAAACAGTGTCGAAGAATGAACCTCTTAAGCCATAAAAATCAGTCAACTCAAGTCATGGTCTCAAGACCATGAAAAAAGGAAGAAAATGTCCTCTTGTGACGAAGAAAGGGAAACAGTGTTTCCAACTAAACTTAGATACCGTTTGGCCAAGGTTTTTTACGGTCTAAAAGTTACTTCAAAACAAAGTTAAAATAAAGGCCTTTAAGAAAGAAGGTAAAGTTGTTTGGTTTTTTTTTTTTTTTTTTAGTTTTAAAGCTATTTTTAAGTTAAATGTTGTTTGGCAAAATATTGTACAAAGTTTGATTTTTTTTTTTTATGGTGTCCGGGGTTCAAACCCCGAACTTAGCATATATTTATGCATTGTTCCTACCAACTGAGCTAAACTCACGAGGACAAAACTTTGAATTTATTATGAATTAACATAATAAATAAAAAAAATGTTTAAAATATTTTCTGAAAGCTAAAAATGTTAAAAAATAAAAGATATTTTTTTTGTACAAATACTATATTTACTTAATAACGTTTATTTTGTGTAACATGAATATAAATTTGTATCATCATATAAACGACTTGTTAAATATTTAGTAGGAGAAAAATTTAAAGAGCCTAAAATAATAATATAAATAATATCAAAATAGTTAGTTTTTTCTATTTCAATTATACTCTATAACAAATTTCGTTATAAGAATACCATATTTTTGGTGTCTTTCAAAAAGATAAGAATTTATATTATATGATATTATATCATGGAAACAAATATGTGAGAGTGATTGTAGAAAAGACATCTACAATTTTACTTTTAATTAAAATCAAAATTTTATAAAAATAATTATACGCATTATGCAGCGCCCAAAAGAATTATACGCATTAGCGTAACAAAAAAACAGACACGCATTAATTATTACTCTAAATGATAATGTGTATGTGTGTATATATTTGTGAAGTTAAAGAAAGAAAATAAAAATATTTGGTATCATGACAACGTGAATAAAAATATTTGTGAGGTTGTGATGATTAAACGATATTGAAATTAAATATAAGTGATAAAAGGATAATAAAAATCCTTTGAAACATATTGAAATATAATATTGAAAAATAAAAGAAAAGGTTCCGAACGTGAATTGAAGAGAGATGCTTGTGAAATAAATTGTCGAGAAGTAGTTTTTTGAAGTAGCATTCAACAACTTTTGACCAAAGCTCATTCCATTCAATTTTATGTATTAAAAAAAGTACCTTTTTTAGTAAGTACTTAATTGATATTGTATTTGGCCTAACTTCTCCTTAAAAATGTAGAGAAGTTGAAAAAAAACCCGGGTCAAACGATATGTTAATCTCCCACAACGGCAATGTAGGAGCAACTGAATTTGGGAGAAAAAATTGGAAAATAGTTAAAAATAAAAAAATTAGAAAATAGTTAAAAGTTTTTAAAAATATAAAAATTGAAAAATAGTTAAAAAAATCGGTAAGGTAGCACTCAACCAAGCAATACTAAAAAAATTACATGCCTCAGCGTAACAAAAAACAGACAGATGGACATAAAATATTACTCTAAATGTTAATGTGCTTGTGTGTATATATTCACGAGGTTGAAGAAAGGAAATAAAAATATTTGGTATCATTAAATGACAGCGTGAATAAAAATATTTGTGAGGTTGTGATGATTAAACAATATTGAAATTAAAATAATTGATATTGTGTTTGACCTAACTTCTCCTTAAAAATG
>Ga0315915_1010713_pt1 | contig 10088 bp, 6 predicted proteins | sample MpolbnodulesMG_FD_207738 | JGI IMG/M metagenome (GOLD analysis project Ga0315915, IMG submission 207738) | Medicago polymorpha root nodule microbial communities from Los Angeles, California, United States - branched nodules | ecosystem: Host-associated > Plants > Roots > Nodule | place: USA... | reverse complement strand
TAATCACATGTACTCGAGTTGTATCGGTGTCAAAGATGAATGTATATTGGTGCTATATAGGCGCACAATTTATAGTTCATTAATTATTATTATAAAATTATCAGTTTTGTTAAAAAATTATTTAGAAGTTGAAATTATGTTATATAAATGATTGTTATTGTGTAAAGAAAAAAAAAATTGATTGTTAGTCATAGTGAAAAAAAACAAAATCCCCTTGTTCTATACTAAATTTGATATCCAAGTTTTTACCTTCGAGAATTTTGAATTTTAGTTTTAAATAATGAAATAGATGTTGTATATGTCTTGAAATATTAAACATGGGTTCAACCTATTTTGCAATGTGGAGGAAAACTTCGCGACGCATAACTCAAAAGGTTGCCTACGCGCGGGAAAACTTCGAATTCGTGATGTCGAGACGCGAGTTTTCTGTTTTCTTTGTCGCCAAGTTTTTATGGGTTGGATGAATCATATAAATATAGGTAGGTCATGATTAGGGTTTGGGTGAGTGAAAAACATGGGTTTTGTATCCAACACTCAAACTATGGTTAAGAGAGTTTTCTTAGGTTTTGTCTTGGTAAGAACTCTGGGGTTGGGAGAATCATCCCTGGATTCACCTTGTAGGATACTAAAATATTGAATATCTTGGTCATGGGTAGAGATTCAGGAAAATGGTAGAATGAAGTGAGAATAGAGGTAATAGAAAATGGTAGAATTGAGTCTCTTGAGATTCCTTTTGGAATCTTTGTGTAAAGTTACTCTGTTGATTAGTGAAAAGGCTTGAATATTTCAAAGGGAAGAAGTGAGAATAAAGGTAATAGAAAAGGCAAAGAGGCCATGTCAAAGTAAAAATCAAGGGGTGTTGACATATCAAAGTTCAAGTGATTTATCTGTCACACCCTATGCTATTTCAAGAAGGACTGTCCTCAAATAGGGGGTGGTAGTAAATCATTTGCTCAGATTGTTGTTGTCGGAGATGAAGGTTATGAAAGTGCGAGAGCACTAGCTGTTACAAGTTGGGAACCTGAAAGGAGTTGGGTTATGAATTCGGGATGCTCCTATCAAATTTGTCTAATAAAGGACATCCAAGAAAGGAGTTGGTTTATGCCATCATATTCTTAGGTTTTATAAGGAAATACTTGTCCTTAAAACCTTGAACAAGGTCCAGATCAAGGTACTTGTAACATCCCAATATTTTATATACACAGTATATGTCATTTCATATGTTTACTTACATATAACTAGTTAATTTTACTCAATGACCACGTCCCATGAGTTTGTTTGTTGGGTCAAAGAATTATCTATAATATTAAGTAACTTAGTGATTAACGTTCTTAGCCATGTCTTGCTTGATAATAGCAACAACCACCACTCACATATGTGTGTCATTCCTTCCTTATTTTCCCCTTCTACAATAACGGTCATTTGGCACATATTTTGCACTTTTATCTGCACATGATCAACACATACTTCTACTGATTTTTCTCCCTCTCTTACTAGTGCTTATAATCCTTAAATATGGGAATTTTATAAACCATAATTTGTGTCAACGTGGGTGTATTTTTGAGAAACTACATGTATAGTGACTTCCTTGATTTTAGAAACAATTGGAAACAAACTCCAGCCCCTCTCACTCTCCCTCTCGATATTATATTCTCACGTTAGCCTTCATAAACCGTTTTTATCCATTAGTAGACATGATCTAATTCTCTAACTTTCCTCATTCTTTTCCTACGTGAAACTTACTTGTTAACCTTCATATTTGCTGAATTATTATCCTCTTTTAATTGCCTTTAAAGTGGTAATCACAACACCATTCAAAGATCATTATACAATCCATTTTGGTGAAATACAATATACCTATTGTCTTTTCTCCATCGTGTGCAGTAATCAAGAATAAAGGGAAATCAATTCCCTTTGTACGTCTGTGGTTATCATTCCCCCTACTTTTCCGGTTCACCATTTTATCACCATTGATCATCCTTTCTCTTCACTCATGAAAAAGAAGAGAGTATCACTATAACCACTATTGTTCTGTCGGTAACATTGAATGGAGGAAGTCATAGCATTCTTAGCTCAAAAGTCAGCCCTCACATATTTCTTCTTAGTCACACGTACCAGCAATATTCATGAGGAAATTGAATTGTCGCTATGTCCTATGGTCTTCCATTTGTTCATATTGGGTCCAAAATTATTACCAGTCTTTCCTCCCAAAATGATTATTTCTTTTAAGTCCATCGAGCCATTCCTATCTTCACTTTTTAAATTTGTACAAGTCCTAAGGTACTCTAATATCTCATTTTTTTGCTTATTTATTTCCATACTCCAATTTCTAAATCTAGAATTATTTTCTTTGAAGCTTTGTGCTACGATTCCTCTAAGTACCTCGTCGGGCCATTCTTATCTCCAGATAAAGGCTTTTTCCCCATACGTCCATACTAAGTACTGGGTGGGCTGGGTTATTAAGTAGAGGTAGCAATTGTTGTCTTTTAAAAAGAAAAATAATTAAAACATGTTTTCATGGTAAAATTAATCCTTTCTAAAAGTGATTATTATTAATTATGAGTGATTATTCTTAATTATGTTTTATATAAAAGTTGTGTATGATAATGTGGTGTGAATTGATATATTTTATATTATTATGCTTTATATGTTTTTGTAATGTTGGAAAAGAAATGTTACATTTTTCTTTTGATGAATTAAAGAAGAGAAAGGTGAAAATGTGAGTTTGTGAAATGATTGACTTTGGGTTTGTGTACTTGATGATGCATTAATACTTGACTGTAATTGCCTTAGTGGCGGGTTAATATCATATTTCTTAGTGGTGCCTAAGTGACGGGATTTAAGTTGCATTTCTTAGTGGTGCCTAAGTGGCGGGATTTAGTTTTCATTATCATCATTATCATGTATGGCATATGCATCTGTGTGGTGCATGTGTGGCGGGTTAATTATATTTTGTGTGGATGTCTGTGTGGCGGGTTATAATTATATTCTGTGTGGATGCCTTAGTGTCAGGTTATATCCAGATCATGTAGTATTTAAGAGCATGCATTTTACACAATATTGCATTGCATTGGGTCTGTTATACATCTGTGTATTGATAAGTGATTAAACTGTTATATATACAAAAGAAATGTGTATGAACTTTACATTAAAGACTTAAATGTATTTTTCTTATTTCTTTTTGATTGAGAAGTTTTGATACTATCTATTTTGTGGCATTGTTCTTGTGCTTTGAGTATGAACCAATTTGGATAAGGAAATTGACCCTTACATTAATATAATGTTGTAGGTACCAAAGATGATATATGAAGTTTGATGTGTGATGAAAGCGTACGTGGGGACAAAAATTGGGTTTTTTGATTGAACTGTAACCTTAGAAGAATTTTTTGAAGAATATTTATTTTAAGAATTTTAATTAAATTATGTTAAGAATTTTGTATAGGTTTTCTTAAGAATTTATTATTAATAATAAAAATAATAGTAGTTTTTTTTTTAAAATAAATTGAATTAGGCGTAATGTCTTGGATCTAAAATCCAGAGCGTTACAGTACTCACACATCAATTCAAAGGATCGAACAAAAGCCATGTAATTAGGTGGAAGATGTGAAGGGGATAACTCTAGACACCATAAAACCTCCTTCTGAAAATCTAAGAAGAGCATTCTGAAACTCATGTCTTTGATGACAACCTCATGCATATTTATCATGTTCCCCTCATACCAAGAACATATCTTGCTTTCTACCAAGGGAATACTCACCCAATCCTCAGGCACCCTAGGTTGAATAGTTATGAATGAATGCTCGTCAGTTTCAGGGAGAGCGTAGATGGTGGACGTATTTAAGGGTTCATATTTTATCCAGCCGTTGATATGTTCCTTAGTTGGGATATGGCCTTTCCTTCTTTGAGCCATATGAAACATGAAAGGGAAGGGGGAAAAATAAATTCAACATTCAAATCCACCCTTCCTACACTGATTATAATGTTTCAGCGAGAGGAAGAGCATAAACGTTCCTCACGAATGACAAGACTAATGAAAACCCAATTACCCAAGGGTTTAGGATTACAATGAAGACTTCCTCTTAGAATAGCGTCTGGTTAGACTATAAGTCATAAACCAACGTCTAACAGTAACATTCTAAGCAATAAAAAAGGCAAAGAAAGACGTATAAATTTCCATACATCGGTGATTCTCTAAAATATCATGAAACAAATACTCAAAACCTATAACCATATCATCATATTCTACCGCAAGACATGATGAACAAGTTCTAAACTGAAAAGCTTAAAGCATGAAAGAAGTTAAGTATGAAAACACCAACCTGTTTGAATAATCGAAAGATCAAACAGGAGAGTGATGAGATATTTCTAAAATTTGGTAACAACTTTTGGATGTAGAACCTTCAAAAACACAGAAACAACAAACAAGAGAGTTAAAAGAGAGTAAACTGCATGTTTCACAAAAACCACCAAAATCTTTTATGCTATCCCATACAACACATAAACAAAACAACAATTTAGATCCAGGCATTTGATCAATCCAATGATTCAGGAGAAGCTCCATCAAACCCCCCCACACTAGAATCAATCCAACGACTGGGATGTTTTCCCAAAAATTAACACTAACATAACAACTCAAGAGCGTAAGTAATCAAGTGCATTACTAGTCTTTACATGTGGCACCCAGAAACCAAAGGTCATGTCCCTTCAATCTCATCTTTGAGATACTCGCAATAAATGTTTAGAGGACAAATGATTAAATCATCATGAGACACTCCCCTAAACGAGCAAATAATGAAAGCTCCCTGTGAGCATTACTATCAATTCAGCCCCTTTTTGCTCCTCACGAGCAAAGTTCTATTCGAACTAATCAACATAAACAAACATATTATGACAAACAAGTCAACAAGAAGTGTCACTAGTCTCAATTTACGGGTTTCACCATCGAAGAAAAATTTCTCTTCATGAGCAAAGATTATCCTAGAACTATTAATTCCTTTGTCCATCACAAATTCTGTTCGAGGAATCAAGCTAACTATTAAATATTTTGAACACCTAACAAGTACAATGCGAGCACAGCGTTGGCTTACAAATAAGTCCCCATGAGCACGGGTTTTATCCTAGCATAGAATCTCAAAATTGCTCGAAGTCATCCTTTTTACTCTAAGAATGACGACTTGGCGGACTACTCTATTTTGGACTGCTCAAAAGTTTGTGTTTGGAGCAGTCCAAGGTCCAATACACAGGCCCAATTCAAAATTGAACCATTTACTTAATTCACAGCCCCTCTCTGTGAGGGGGTGCTCGCGACAATATGGAGCGATAGTTCAAATCCTAAAACCATTACCGTCTCCAATGATTGCAAATCCTAACGTTCGACGGTTACGAATCCTGTATTCGTAACCGCTGATCAATGGTTACAAGGACAACGAACTCACAATTGAGGGACCAAATTGTCTTTGAAACGGTGAAGAAGCTCACAATAGAGGGACACAATTTCTTCCTTTGTATATAATACTTGAAGAAGGAGAATATAGGCTGAGAACACCAGTCCATACATCGGTTAAATTCACATTCTAACAACAACTTAATTCAGTAAAAAAGTATTAAACTCGATATTTTATTTTCAAAATCATGTACGGTCTTTTTTCCAGCACGTTAATTAATGGTATCCTCATCCATGGTTTATGGTACTTTGTAGTTTGATTGTTTGGTGAAAGAAAACTTCGCTGGTCCCTTTCAATTTTTCATTTTTTTTAAATTCGAAAGAAAGAATTTATTAATAAATAGCACAAACTATGCCAGAAAAAAAAAGTCATTAGAAAACAAAGAACAATTTGATTTTTTTTTTGTTTGCATATGAATTAAGAATAGTTTGATTTGACACCTATTGACGGACTATTGCTTGAATTAGAAAGGAAAAAAAACGTGCTAGCTTATATTGACAAAACCTGCCGGTGACGTTGACTTCTTAACTACTTTGATTTGATAGTGGACACTGGGCATTGGATGCATGAAGCATATCACATCAAGTATCTTTTTCTAAGAGACAACTTGAACCAATGAAAATAATACAAATTGCAATTTATCATTGAGCAAGTCTTCCATAGTCACAAGACTATGGACACAAGTTTAAACACACTCACATAAAAGCAAAATCTAAAGTTAACTTTATCATTACGTTTGAAATAATTAAAAGAATATGATGTGGAATTTTTATTTTGTGAGTGTGCCTAAAGGGTTTGTATTTTGGCTTGTGACTATCTAAAAATAATCTTTTATCATTGTTCGCTGCTAAATGGTAGTTATAGAAATAAATTACAAGAAAAACACAGGTGCATAAATGGAATGCAAAGCCAAGACACAAAACGATATGTTTAAACACACTTAACACACAAACAATCCAACGATCAATAGTTTTTCTAAGAATCTATTCTCTAATTATAAAACTTAATGTCTACTAAAGATACAATTTGCTCCTTCTTAATTTTTTGACACGTTATCAAAATTATATACTTTTATGTCTTTTGCTTCAACCTCCTCCTATTTTTCTCTCTTAAAATCAAATTAAAACAAACTCAATTGTTAAAACAAACTAACGTAATCTTTTTTTAAAGAGCAAACACACGTAACCTTAATCTCAATCAAAACAAATTTTTCTATAATTCAACTTCTAAATATCTATAGAGTTAAAAACATTTTACAATTTGTTATATCTTTCTCTAATTATGAAAGGTAACGACCAGTGAAAACAAATTTTTTGCCCCATCTTAATATTTTGACACCTTAACCTATATTTACTTTATGTGTCTTTTGTAACAAAAGATCATATTTAGTTTATGATGATCATATGATTTTTTCTTTTTTAGGATGTAATATAATTACCATCTTATGAGTTTTTCTTTTGTAGTTAATCCAAAGAAAAAATGGCAATTGTTTACACCTTTTAATCTAAAAAAATATTCACTAATCACGGGCATTATACTTGACTCAGGTATAACCCAAAACAGAGATAGAACATGATAAATCAGGCCAAGTAGACCGACCCTAATCTATCCTAAAAAAATCCACTAATCACAAGGGCAATCTAGAGAACCAGTATACGGGCGGGAAAGCAGTTTACAAAAAAAATATGAAAAGCGAACATCTGTGAAGAACAATTAATGAGTCGACCGTCAGCAAGGTATCAAATTCAAGTGCCAAAAACTCGCTAAACAAACCAACAAGCATAAAAGCTCTTTCCAATTTGAAGAACCAGAGTGTAGGCAAACAAGACACCTTGAAACCTGCAAATCTCAACATATTTAAAAACAATAGAGAATCAAAGAAGTCAGACCACCATGTCATATTATTAATAATATTTTTTTATTGTTGTAGATTATTAATTATTATATCTTTTAGAAATATGACTATAAAAAACCCTGAAAAAATGATAAATTAGTCACTAAATAATATAGTTGTACAATTCATACACGAGACTCGTAATGACATCTTTATCAATAGTGAAATCTTTATTATTTTTAATATTTTTACATATTTTTAACTTACCACTTCATAATATTTAATAACAACTATTTCAATGATTTTATCATGGACAAACTTTAAAAAAAAATCATGTGTTAATTACACCAACCTCACTTAAGGTCTTCTTAAATAACACAAACATTCGCTATATTTTTTTAACTAAACATTAATCTTCCTTTTTTTTTTTTATCAAATTGACAATCACTTCCCTTATAATATAAGGTTTAAACTTTGTTAATTCCATTTTTTTTGAGCAATTAACTTCTTGATACGAGTATGTACTCACTTAATTTTTGACTATTTTTTACTTCCATTTTTCACATAGATGATTTTTCCCAACATATTGTTCCTCAGTCAAGGTGGTTTAATTTTTAAACTCTAATGTAATAAAACTAATATATCGAAGATTATTTCCTTTTCATTGATCAACCTCAATGACTATCCACCAAAATTCTTCTCATTTCTATATTCTCTTTTGATCTGTTATGTAATTGCCGATGTTATGTTCTATTTGATGGTAAAACCAAATGTTGTTATTTTTTATGGTTGTTATCAAGCATTGAAACCGTGATATAATATAGAAAAAATTAGCATGGTTATTTTTGTAAAGAAAATAATTAACATGGTTGTCATCTATATTATTTATTTTAGGTTAATTTTTTTAGTTTAATGGTGGTGGATTGACGGTCTAAAATCAATTTTACACATACAACAAATCAAAATATTTAAAATTGTTACATAAATTAATGTTTTTAATTTATGTGATAATTTGAAATGTTTTGTATGAGCAAAATTATTTTGGACCGTAAACCAACCACTATTAAACTCTATTTTTTTTAGGGATTATTTTATAGTTATTATATTTATATTACTTTTAAACTGATGGATATATTAAAAAAATGGAAAACCAAGAACATACAGAAAAAAACTGAAACCGTGTAAAGATGAGAGCGAAGCCCACATAACACAGACTAGCATAAGGCACAGGCTATTGTCCATACTTTTTGTCATAAAAAATAATCTCATACTACTCACAGTACTTTAACCTTCTTTAATCATTACCACTGAACTTTTAGATTACAAATGAATGGCTGATGTTGCATTTGAGTTTGATACACAAATTCTATCGTTTGTGTACGCTAAATGCCACCGAAAGAAAAATCCGTTGTTGCCTTTCAATTTTTCATTTTTTTAAAATTCTAAAGAAAGAATTTATTAATAAATATCACAAACTATGCCAGAAAAAAAGTCATTAGAAAACAGAGAACAATTTGATTTTTTTTTATGGTTGCATATGAATTAAGAATAGTTTGATTTGACACCTATTGACATATTATTGCTTGAATTAGAAAAGGGTAAAAAAAATGTGCTAACTTATATTGGCAAAACCTACTGGCGACGTTGACTTCTTAACTACTTTAATTTGATAGTGGACACTGGGCATTGCATGCATGAGGCATATCACATCAAGTGTCTTTTTCCAAGAGACAACTTGAACAAGTGAAAATAATGCAAATAATGTCATTGTCTGCTGCTGAATGGTAGTTATAGAAATAAATTACAAGAAAAACACAAGTGCATAAATGGAATGCAAAACCAAGACACAAAATGATATGTTTAAACACACTTACGGCTTGTTTGGTAGAGGAGAATTAGGCGAGAGAGAAGTTGAGGGGAGAGATATACAAGAGAAGTGGAGCATTTCTCCTGTTTGGCAGAGAGAAGAGACAGGCAAGAGAGAGATAAAACACGTGGGTCCCACAATTTTCAGAATCTTCGCATAAGTGCGAATAATTGAAGAAGACGATGGCTTGGAACAGAGAAGACAATATAAGTGAAGATTGGTGAAATGATATATCAATTAACAAACATTTTCCTATTCGTTACATATCCCAGTCGTTCTCAAATCACAATGTGAAGTATTACAAAAAAAAACACAGAAACTGAAGCTACAAAAGGCACCGAGGAAGGAAACAAGTTGTGGTGGTGAAAACGTGTGGGGTTGGGGAAATAGGTTACATAATAACTTTAATTGAGTTAAATTAATATTAAAATTAATTAAGGTAATTAACTTAATCCAGGTTTTTTTTGAAGGAAACTTAATCCAGGTTATTTATTTCTCTCAAAAAAAAAAACTTAATCCAGGTTAGTTGAGTTAATAATTTAATCGAATTGCATGTTAACAGAAGTTAATTGAATCCTTACAATAGATTGGTTCTTTAATACTTTTTTGATTCAAGGGTATTTTTGACCGTCCAAAAATAATAACATTTCTCTCTTCTCTATTTCTTATCTTCTTCTCTTATATCAATCAATACTTCAAATCTACCATATTTCTCATCTCTTTCTATCTCACCTATTTCTCTCTTCTCACTTTCTTTTCACAACCAAACACACCCTTAACACACAAACAATCCAACAATCAATAGTTTTACTAACATTTTATTCTCTAATTATAAAACTTAATGTCTATTAAAAATACAATTTTGCTCCTTCTTAATTTTTTGACACGTCATCAAAATTATATATTTTTGTATCTTTTGCATCAACCTCCCCCTATTTTTTCT
>Ga0315915_1010712_pt1 | contig 10089 bp, 5 predicted proteins | sample MpolbnodulesMG_FD_207738 | JGI IMG/M metagenome (GOLD analysis project Ga0315915, IMG submission 207738) | Medicago polymorpha root nodule microbial communities from Los Angeles, California, United States - branched nodules | ecosystem: Host-associated > Plants > Roots > Nodule | place: USA... | reverse complement strand
GTATTTCTCATTGGCTTAGTTACCACATAGTGTTTCCGGAACATGTGCCAGACCATCTTTATCAATTTGGCACCTTAGGAGGCTTTTCAAAAAACAATCGCTCTGCTTTTCAGCTTATATGATTATCTTGTGTGTGGGTGATTTAGCTTGAAAGGAATGCTCGTGTTTTTCACCAAACAGAAGCTCCAATTCAACAATTGCTATATAAAGTTAAGCTTCAATCTTACTGGTGGCTGAAAGCAAATCGTCCTAGTTTTGTTTTCTCCTACCATTCTTGGTGGTTAAACCTTTTACCTTGTTTGAAAATTATTTTGTAACAGGGTAGCTCTCTTTTTTAGTTTTCCTGTTTTGTTTCCCCGTTTTATGGTTGTATTGTATTTGATACTCTTTCAGCTGTGTTTTCGGCACTCTTGTGCTGAAATCTTCAATCTTTCAGTAATATATCTCATTTTAACTTCTTCAAAAAAAATGGAAAGAGTTCCCGATCATGAAAAAGTTGACTTTGACTATTGGATCAAATAGGAACATTAATCATACTATGGTCTACCTACACTATATTTTTCTCAATCTGTCTCCAACCTCACTCACCTCACCATTCTTCTCTCTCCTCCATATCCCCACTCACCCACCACCACCAGCCACCATGAAACTACAACCCATTTTCATCTTCATCATGCTGTTCTTAAGAAAAATACCCATAAAATTAAAATTAAAGATTCAAAAAAAAAATCTTCACGTGTTTGCAATTAAGAAACATGCTTTTTATGGAACCAATTATCAAAACCAATCTTCATGAGTTGCGATCTAAAAAAAGTTAAAAATCAATCTTCATAGCTTCAATCAAAGGAACCCAAATCCACTATTTATGTTTGTTTCGGTACCATGACAGTTTTCAGTTACCACTTCAAATTGCAATGGGTCTTGAATCTTATGAGGTTCCATTGAGATGGGTATCGAAAATTTCTTATCCTTGTAAAACAACAATCACCGTTGGAACCGGTACCGGCGCCGGAGGACTTGCAGGTTGAAAAACAACCGCCGGAGGATGGACGAGGAAGCAATGGGTGATGTTGGTGCCAAAGGGAGAGATCAAAGACCATGGAGAGAATGCATGAGGGAGGAAATTGTAACTGAGGAGAGAGGGAAGAAGCTGAGGGACCTAGCTGAAGAAGTTCATCAGAGAAGACACTTTAGGAACGAGATTGACGGCAAGAGAGTATTTTTTTTTGAGGGAGGCAAGAGAGTATGTTGATGGAGGAAGATTGTATAAAAAAAATATAGTGTTGTGAGAGTATGATAAAAATGTGTACTTGATTTGATCTAATGGTCAAAATCAATTTTTTCATGGTGGGAAACTCTTTCTCTTACCCACCCTAAATGTCATATGTGTTAACTAGTGCATCCGAGACACTTGTTAAGAAAATACAAAATAGAAATGTTAAAACAACAAACTTTAGACTTTTAAAAAGTTAAAACATTCCAATTTTTAACAATATTGTAACCTTCTAGGGATAGGTAAGTGGGAAAAAAACTAGCAACGGACCGGTGTGAAATAATGTGAAGCTAACTTAATTAATTGGTTAACTAATGGTACATTAGTTTTTATTTAATGGTGTGATCTCTCTTAACATATGTTTGCTAAAAAACTATAAAATCAAAATCCTAAACTAAACCAGTGGTTAAGATACTCACGCATCTACCGCTTGTGTCTCGTGTTGCACTATGTTGATATTTATTAGGTTGGCATGCATGTCTTTAGTTTTTTGCTCATTCTTTATTTTATTTTTTTAAATGATCGAATATGTTATCTTATATATAAAAGTTCATAAGTCTTTAAGACAAGTTTTTGGAGAAAAAAAAAATTGTTGTAAATTTCGTTCCTAATTTTTTGTTTTTTTTAGTTTTTAAAAAAAATCATCTCATATAGTATGTATAAAAGTTTTTAAGTCTCTTAGACAACTTTTTTGGAGAAAAAAAATTGTTGCAAATTTCCTTCATAATTTTTTGCTCTTTCTTAATTCTTTTAGAAAATGATTGCATACGTTATCTTATCTTATATTCGTTGATGCATTTGTTTTTTTTATTTATTTGTATTTTTTTTATCTATAATATTGTAATAGAGTCAACAAGAGATTTTAAATAATTCTCATTAACAATCTTTCTGATGTGATACCACTTAGAAGCGTCGAGGGATGAATTAAATGGGATGTCGGAGACTTGGAGACAAGCCTTAAAAACGTATGGCTTTCGAATGAGTAGAAGCAAAACAAAATATATGTAATGTAATTTTGAATAGCATGTTTATTAAATATATTTAAATAAATATCTTTACATTTAAAAAACAAAATTCAGTTCTCGTTAGCCTAACTCAGTTGGTAAGGATATTTGTAGGGGTTCGAGTTCCGGAAGGATATTTGTAGGGGTTCGAGTCCCGGACATCCCACTTATTCACCTTATAAAGGCGAATTCTCAGCCAATAGGCTACTTGAACAAAACAAAAAAATCATACTAATTTAAAATATGAGTGTATTGGTTTACAATTTTTTTTCATTTTTTTGTTGTTTATATATTCTACTATATATTTTTTTTATCATGGCTGAATTGAAATTTAAACTACATTCTTAAAAAAAAAAAATTAACCTACATTAATAGGTTAAATGTTGAATGTTCTTTGTCACGGTTCATATTTATTGATGCTAGCGTTGATGCTTCACAATAAGTTATATTGCAACCATCATGTGGTTGTAAATGTTGACACTATGAAAGAGTTTGGCACAAAGACAAATGACGAGATAAAGGGGATATTGTTCACCGTGTTGTTGATGTTGTGTTGGTTTATGTTCTTTGCATATTTTATGATGCTTGAGGAGAATTGGGTAATTATGATGTATGTTTGAGGAGAATTGGGTAATGGGGACTTGTGATTGGTTTTAATGTAACGTGATTGTCTTTAATGAGTTTGATGCAACATGCAAATCCATGTAGGCATAATGTGCCCAAGCTTGATCGACTTGTAGCAAAGCTAGTTTTTGGGAGCATTTTGTGATAATGTTTGAGCTCCCTAATTGATAAGAGGTCGAACAAATGAACACACCACACCAACATACATACCATGACACAAACGATCACAGTCAATATAAAAACCAGGTCAATGTAAATGTTTGGCTATCTCTTGGGTTAAATTTGCTTCTGCTTATTTTCTAAGCTGTAAAAGAACATATCCAATAAACATACAAGGTTGGTAGAGACATTTCATAACATAACTTCTGTAGTGCTTTGTGTAACTCAGGCTTAGCAATGTAGATTACATGACACGAATGTCAAATGCAAAACAGTTATTGTGAACAAAACTAGGCATTACTACAAATTACTTCACTGCTGCCAAAAATCAACTAATAAGATGGCTGCAAATGTTACATGTGAATTAAAAAAAAAATGCTTCAGTGCAGCAATAGCAACCACCAAAGATACAATAAGTAGTTACTTGGTTTTCTTTGGTTGTGTTTCAGAAACCCTTTGGCCCATAATTTTACAAACAGCTTCATCTTTTGGGTGAAGAAGTTTTAATGCAGGATGAACATTGAGATCACCCATGAGCACCTTCTGGCCCACATCCAACTCACTTAAATCCACGTCAATATATGGGGGAATAATGTCTGCAGGGCATAGATACTTAACAGTCCTTTTGATGGTATTCAAGGAAGCACCTGCAAAAATTGTGAAGTGATGAGTACTACTCAGCCAAGTAAAGACTATTGTAAGCATAAACATTGATTAAAATAAAATGCTTTGTTATTGTTAATACTGTCAAGATATTAATATCCATAACAAGGCGTCCATATCAGTTAGAGCAGGGGTCATACAGACAAGTCAGAAATGTTCAATAATGGCCAGTCACTTTGCACCATCAACATAGGCATAAATCTTACAGCATGAATAGTGAAAAACTCCATAAGGAAATCAATTTTTGAATCTTCATACTACTGTCTACCCCATTACATAAACTCCGGTTTTCAACAGAACTAATCTTCTATCCTTGTAACAATAACTAGCACAACAGGCACCTAATAAGACAACAAACAAAATTGCATGGATCTGAACATCTTAACCTTGTCTGCTATCCCTGTAAGCTAGTGGTCATGGCTTTTCAGCCGTAGAAACAACCTCTCTGCTCATGGTAAGGTTATGTACATCATACTCTCACTAAACCCCACAGTGGTGACTGGAGTATCCTTGTTTACAGTAGCTGAGCTTTTATATTTAGTCAAAAAAACGCAAAAGAAGCGTTCGGAAGAGCTTATTGAGGTTCATCTGAGTGTAGTAAGTATCCTACGATACATACGATATGCATCGCGATACGATAAGAAAACACCCTTCACCGATACAAATCTTACTTTGTAACCCAAAACACCTTGTATCCTACAATACATACTATACGTTATCATATAGGTCCTTGTTTATATGTTTGGAAGAGCTTATAAAAACTGATTATAATATCCCCATAAACTGTTTACACCTCAGTTTCATAAACTCCAGAATAGTTTATACAAACTATTGAACATCAGCTTATCTATAACCATTCATACATTAAATGATTATTGAACATCAGCTTAATTAAGTTGTTTATCCAAACACCTCCAAAGTCTTAGACCTATTTATTTACCAAATACTAACTATCATGATAAAAAAATATTGAGCATAGCATTGTACATGTACCACGCTTTCCTATGCATAGCCATATGGAACAGAGAACTTGAAACTTTCTCATAAAAATTAAAACCCATTGTACATACCACCTAGCATAAAACCCTGTAAGCATTAAACAGCTTATCTATACTATAAACACCCATACATTAAATGGTATTGAATAAGAGCTTAATTAAGCTGTTTAGCAAAACACATCCAAAGTATTAAACCTATTTATCTACCAAATGCTAATCATCATTATAAAAAATATTGGGCATAGCACTGTTCCACACTTTGTTATGGATAGCCAGCCATATGGAACAGAGGACTTGAATTTTTCTCATAAAAATTAAAACCTGTTGCACCACCTAGCATAAAGCCTCGTAAGCGTTAAACAAACCTATACAAAAACTGTAAATTTGGCATGTTAAGTTTTGAGGCAAGGCTGATAGAATTTGATAATGATCATTGATTTATATATAGTTAGGATCCGTTGACACCAAATCTCATCCATTAAATTGGTTTAATCTAGAGGCTATTAATTATTCACTTAAAAGTGCATGGTGACATCAAATTTATTTTACACACCTTAGTACCTCTTCACCGATCTCAATTTCTACACTCCCAGAATTGACTACACAGAAATTCAGTTACTAATTTAATGGGTTTTCAATTTCATCAAAACCATGAAATTGTTTTTATATATTCATATATAGTGAATTTGATATCTTAAAGATTTAGACCAATTTTATGGATCCTCTTAAAGATTTAGGATCCGTTGCCATCAATTTTATGTTTTCAAATTCAATTTGATATCTTAAAGATGAACACAAGGGCATGAACAAATGATTTTCTGCCATGAACTTAAAAATTGACAGGCATGGTTTTTTTATTTGTCCAAAGAAAGGGTATAACCTTTGTCCAGGAACATTCCTCTGCACAATCAGCCGCCAAAGAGGGAGGTAAACCTGGAAACGTAATCCCTAGCAAGGATAAAAGAAAAACCTACAACACATGAGTGCAGGGGGGTCCACTCAAGTTATCATGTAGATGAATTGTTAGCCGCTCGATTAAAAATTTAGACCGTCAGAATTTGGTGTCAATGGATCCTAACTCATATTATATATATATATAATATGCGCATACAATACACCAAATGGTGGGACCCCTTCCCAAACCCTACATATGCGAGAGCTTTAGTGCACCGGACTGCCCCTTATATATAGGGAGCGACTCAGGTGATAAGAGCCTGTTTGGTGCACATGATATGATAAAGACAGGATATGATAAAGAACTGGATAATGACAGGATAAGATAGTAACAGGATAAACACTTATCATATCCTATGTTTGGTTAACACATGATAAGAAAGATGATAGCATTATTTAATCCTATCATGTGTTTGGTGCACGCTTAATATTGACATGATTTGATACATATATTTTATTTAAATGATAAAATTATGATTGTAAAACAAATACATATATATATATTTTCATATTTTTAATTGACATTAAAAAAATAATAATTGATCTTTCAAAATAAGAAAATTATAAGTGATGAAATTTTTTTTTTTTAAAAAAAGTAATCGAAATAACAAGTAACGAAATAAAAAAAAGTAAGTATTGAAATAAACAACTAAATTTTCATCTCGTAAAAAAAGTAACTAAATTTCATATTTTTTAAAATTATCACATAGAAATAATAAAAAAAAAAAAAAAAAACGAAGCACACAGGAATTGGGAAAACAATTTTGAGTAAGGAAACATGGATTGTATACAATTGAATAGGAACCCATCAATTGAAAAACAAAAAACTGACATGGATTACGAAAACAAAGTTGGGAAAAAATTGGAATGGTTATGAAGAATGGAAGCACACACATGCTAGATATGTAGAGAATGGAGTCGATAGAGTTATTGCAGAGAATAGAGTCAATAGATTTATGATTTGGTGGGAGTCGAAGGAGGGTGAAGGGTGAGAATAGAAAGCGTGCTTGATAAATATACGCTATCATGTTGTTAACCCATCAAAAACCAAGGATTAAAATTACAAAGGAGAGATAGGATAGGATTAGTAATGGGTTAAATTTATCATATCCTATTGGTGCATCAAACAACGGATATAGATAGGATATGATAGTTTTATCTTATCCGGTCTCTTTATCCTGCACATCAAACGGGCCCTAACACTTTGTTATTGTGAGAAACGAGAACAATCATGGCAATTGAATTATAGTAAACTAAGATTAACGTTTAGATTTGTTTATAATGAAAATAGGCAATTGTTATCGAGATTTACTGAATTACAAAAATTTGATATCCCTTCCTTTTGGCAAACAAATTAGGAGAGAAATCAGGGAACATAAGCCAAGTTCTATTGCACATTGTTGGTGGTGTTGCCGCCATGTTTGTGATAATTTTGTGCAAGTTTCTTCAAATTAGCATTTGTGTGTCTGTATGTCTGTACTGTATGATTCAGCACCACCATCGCAAAATGATACATGTATTCATGCAATCATCTACTAATGCCATGACAAATCTTACAAATGGATCCATTGGCAAATAGTATTTCGATATTAGACAACAACTTTCATCCATATGATTATAATTAACTGATTTTTTTCATTCTCAACGGCTGTAAATATGACTTCCTAAAGCAACATCATAAGAAGGCAAAATTGTAAACATGGTAGGAGGGACCCTCCTATTTGTTTGCCAAAGGGATATTAGATTTTGTAATTCAGTAAAGCTCAATTATGGTTGCTAATATAAAATAATCTAAACCATTAACCTTAGTTTACTATAATTCAACTGCTATGATTTATTTATTTTTAATTTTATTTAATGGCAAATGTTAGTGTTAATTGTTATATTAATATTTTTTCTCCTTGCCAGACTTGAAAGCTGGACTTTAACTGCCCAACTCCTTTAATTCATTAGCTCAAACCAATTGAGCTATCCAACCGACCAAGCTGCAATGATTAACTGTTCTTATTTGTCACAATGCAATAGTGAACGGAAGGAAAGACAAAAGCAGGAGTATTTAACTCTAAAGAGGTTTCATTTTCAGTTGACACTAATAGAGAAAATACAAACGCAAATTGTCGGTAGCAACTAACTAACAGCTAGTAACTTACTAATGTATGAATAACTAACAGCTAACATAATTAACAAACAGAAAACTAATCACCTAGTCATGTCAATCAAGCAGATTATTAACCAGCACAATGTTACACCAAAAATGTCACAAATTAGGGGGAAAATCTAACCTTTCTTGAGTCCAGGAGATATATCATCACCTCTGAATACAATAGGAACGTCCACTTTCAACCAAGCATCTGAAGGAGCCCTTATAAATGTAACATTCAAAGGTGCATCTGTTCCAGCTTTCAAATGAATCTGTCAAATTTCCAATACAATCCATCAATTCAATTATTCAAAGATTAAACTCACAAATGAAAAGGATTGAACTCAAATGCATACACTGCGAGGTAAAACGCGAACGTTTTCGATGATGTCTTCATCATTAGGGTTTGAATCTGAATCAAATTGGTGAAGAACTTGAAGATGGAAGAGGCGCGAAAGGAAGAAAGAGCGACCAAGGTGGTTAACGAGTTTCCTGATCTGATCGGAACGAACGGAAATAAGGCGTTTGTTGCCACCGTGCTGACCGTCTTCCTGTTCGAAAACGATGCTCGGAACACGGCCGACTTTACGTTCCTTGGCGGAGATGTTTTTGCCGGAATCTTTGCGGGGAATGGCGAGGATGGTTTCGTCGTACTTTGGGTTAGGTTTTGGAAAGCCGTCGAGGTAGGTTAGGGGTTGTAGTATGTGGTCTGGCTCTGGAGTGTGGATGAAGGCGGTTGCGACGGCGGAGAAGTGGCGGCGACGGAGGAAGGGGCGGAGGAGTGTGCGGGGGAGATGCATTGTGGTGAAGAGAAAGGGTTTTGGGTTTTGCGGCAGTGAGTAAAGTTGAGAAAGGGTTATTATGTTACACTGTTATGTGCACTCTTCAACACTACCTCGGGACTTGACTTAAGTGAATCATTTGTTTAGATCGATTGTGTTTTGACAAATACTCCATTTCGAAATAAATATAGATGTTATTTTATCAAATTATCTTAATCAACTATTGATTTATTTTTCAGAAAAAATAATATTTTAGGGGTCCGTTTGATGGTTAGGATAGAGAGACAAGATATGATAATCATAATCTCATGCTTGATGTACCAAAGCGATAGGATAAAATAAACGATTTTTCTATCTCATTCTCACTTTCCTTTGTAATTTCTATCATGAGTATAGGTTGAGTTAGAAATTCTCCTGATGGGATTAGAAGATTATTCTTTATTTATTATCTTGATATTCTGTTATTTTTAAAATATTGTCATTTTCAAAATAATGATAGTATGTATTTTCTATTATAATTAATAACATGTCATTTTTACAATATTTAATTAATTATGAGAGCAATTTTTTCATTTAATTATAATGATATCTTGTTTGTTATCATGTGCGCATCAAACACATGATAAGATTAATGTTTATCATGTCCTTATCGTAGCATATCTTTATATCATATTATATCTCTATCATATCATAATCATCATGATAGTTTATATAATATTAATTGAATGGTTTGAAAAGAAAAAGTTATTATTGCATTAAAAACTAAAAGTTACATTTATTTTGAAACAATTTTTTTTTAGCTAAAACGACAATGGATGGAGTAGTCCTAACTCTTGTCAATTTAATGTCATTTTTTCGCCAAATAACAATGATAAAGGGATTAAAAAAATGTAATTTTAGGGATTATTTTGGAATATCATCATAATGTAAAGGACCGGATCATCTTTATTATCTCTTAGTTTCTTGTATTTTATCTTTATCTAGGATAAATTGCGATATTCGTCGGCACTCGACGTCATATTTTCCGGGAAGCAAATTAGATGGCAGACGTCCTGGTCAAGCATGAGTTTAGCTTTGTCATGTTTCTTCATTGTTTTGATGTAATTCCAGCTTTTTTGTTCATCTCCTGAATGGTTCTGGTTGTAGCAATCAACTTCGCTTGGTATTTTTAGTTTATTTCTTTACGGTGTTTTGCCCTTTTGTTCATTAAAAAATGTAATTTCAAGGGTCTATTGAATATTTAATTTTTTATTCATAAATAATTGATTTGGGTCTCAGGTCATAGCTGACATGGATGTCCAAAGAGCGTTGACATAAATATTTACGGATTTCTCTTAAGCCTGGTTCGTGAGAAGACTACCATGAGTATCTTTCTAAATAAAGTCTTGAGAAGGCTGCCATGAAGGCTTCCCAAACCATGTTTTTGACGAATATTACAACTGCTTAACTCCATTGTTTATCAAGTATAAGTACAAGTGCAAGAAGAATACAA
>Ga0315915_1010711_pt1 | contig 10089 bp, 5 predicted proteins | sample MpolbnodulesMG_FD_207738 | JGI IMG/M metagenome (GOLD analysis project Ga0315915, IMG submission 207738) | Medicago polymorpha root nodule microbial communities from Los Angeles, California, United States - branched nodules | ecosystem: Host-associated > Plants > Roots > Nodule | place: USA... | reverse complement strand
CTTAGAGTTGAAAATGTAGTCATTTCTTATCTTCTATTGAACTCCACTTATAATATTTATAAGTTGTAGAGACCAGTAATGGTAGATAGCATTTTTTGTGGTTATTCTGAGGAAAAGTTGATTCACCTTTCTCTCCATTGTGAGGTGATCTCGCACATTTGGTTCGAGCTGTTAAAGTGGTTGCAATTTAATATTATTATTCCACCGAATTTGTTTATGCAACTAAATTGTCGAACAAATGAGGTGGGCCCCAAGAAGCTTCGCCCTGGTGCTTCTTTAGTTTGGCATGCTACTATTTGGGTGATTTGGGAGGCGAGCAATGACAGGATTTTTAATAATAAGGTTTTGTCTTGGTATTGGAGTATAAATAGGTTGAAGATTGCGTGTGTTTATTTTATGAGTGATGTTGGAACCCAAGACATTGTTTGATGGAAATTGATGTTGACACATATGATAGGGCTGAAAAACATATGTAAAAGACTGTAGTTAACTCTCGAAGTTCCTTCGGCAGTTAACTGCCAACGAAAAAAGGAAAGAAAAAAAAAAGAACCCTCGACACTTAAGTGCCGAAGAACTCATAATTTTTTTTTTAAGTTCCTATCATGTCATAAATTTCACCAACGCATAGATCTGTGGGCGCAGCATTGCACATCACATTAATTTACTATTGACTTTATAATTTAGTTTGTTACACTGAATTTTTTTGGGGTGGTTGTTTCATATGTGAATTTCGCATCATTTAAGATTAATGGTGTTTATTTAATCAATGGCTTGTATAGTGTTGTTTTGTAAATTTTGAACTTTCTATGGTGTACCAAACATGTCTGGCATAAATGTTTAATTTTAGTTTTTCTGTTTGTGATGTTGATGGAACTCTTTGTTAAAAGTTAGTATACTCCAAGCATAGCATAATATTTTCAAAAACAAATTGATGAGTTCTTCGGCATTTTCTTTTTTTCGTCAACCAGTTCTTTACTTCAGTAGTTAACTGTTGCAGGGGCATTTTTGTCTTTTGCATGTGTTTTTCAGCCTTATCATATGTGTCAACTACAATTTTCTTGTTTGATTTGATAGTTGAGGTGGGAGTTTATTTTGCTTGCTTTCACAAGCCACTGTTATGTCGGCCTCTGATATTTTGCCTGGTGTTGTTTTGTTTTTGTTTGGGTGGATTAGGCTATAGGGAGCACTATTTGTTTGCCTGCCATAGGCTTTTGTTAGCTTGTTTTTGCTTATTTGGTGTTTTCTGGCTTTTTGTTTTCTCTTATGTCCCGTCTGCTCCCCTTGAGTTGATTGGTGAGTTATTCATACACACAACTCTCTCTCAGGTTTTTGTTACATCTGAGAAGATTCAAATCAAGGCAAAAACCAAAGGATTCTTAGATCCTTAAGGAAAATATTTTGTTACTTATCTTTATCACTCTTTTTTTCGCTCTCTTGCTTGGATTTGAGTACCCATTGCAGTCTTCTTACTTTTCTTGTTTTAGTTATTAGCATATAGTTTTAGTTATTATAATGCAATGTTCTAAGAACCGAGTTAAGCTCACGATCACATGTTTCTATTTTTAATTTAAATCATTAACAAGTGACGTGAGGGCAGGGCACAAGTATAAACCACGCCTTATACCGATTCGACATAGTCAACATAAATCTTTGTTACTACTAGGAAAATTGAATTGCTAGTTGGCTGGAGATATTAAATGCATGCACATGCAAATGCAATCGATTCATACTGTTCTAGACATTAACAATTATTAGCTGCAATGTTTGGTAAAGCACTCATTGCATTTTAGCTCCATTATTACATGATCTCAAGCATAAATAGGCTTTACATTTCCTTGTTTCCAGTACTAACCAAAACTATATATGGTTCTTTTAATGAAGTTCCCAATTTGCACTACACTTCTTCTATTTTTTACTTTACTTTTAGCTATTTTCAGCAAAACAAAAGCTATTTTGAAACTTCCACCAAATGCTTCGTTTCCAGCAGTGTTTGTATTTGGAGATTCAATCATGGATACTGGAAATAACAACAACAGGCCAACACCAACTCAGTGCAAATTCCCTCCATATGGCAAAGATTTTCAAGGAGGAATTCCAACAGGAAGATTTAGCAATGGAAAGGTTCCAGCAGATCTTATAGGTACGTAGTATTCAATTCTGTTACACATAACCTAATATAAGTAAAAATGTGCAAGTGTTTAGTCTAATATATACAAGATGTGTATGTTAATATATATAAATGTTTATTTTTCATTTTAAATTTTACTATCAGTTGAAGAATTAGGCATTAAAGAATATCTACCAGCATATTTGGATCCAAATCTTCAGCCTAGTGAATTGGTTACAGGCGTTAACTTTGCGTCCGGTGGTGCAGGATATGATCCTTTGACATCAAAAATAGAGGTATATATATTTTCAGAATAAACCATCGATCAAATCAATCTTTAAACTATATATCTTCTTTTTTTTTTGAGGGATCTCTAAACTATCATCATCTCTTTTATTTTTAAACCAATTGATGATAGTAATAAAATTTATATATTATTTGTAATGTTTTCATAGTTCACGAACCTAATTGAAAAGAGTAAAAGAGCCAGAAAGAAAGAAAAAAAAAGGAGTTTGATTTTCTTTTTTCCTACTAGTTTGATTTTCTTTACTAACTCTGTTTCCTTATATAATAAGCAGGCAGCTATATCTATGTCTGCCCAGATAGAATTATTCAAAGAATATATTGTGAAGCTGAAAGGACTAGTTGGTGAAGATAGAACAAACTTCATCTTAGCCAATAGTATTTATTTTGTGCTAGTAGGAAGCAATGATATTTCTAACACATACTTCTTGTTTCATGTGAGACAAGTGAATTATGATTTTCCTTCATACTCTGACCTTTTAGTAAACTCAGCTTATAATTTCTACAAGGTAGTTTTATTATTCCACACGGGTTTGATCCTTGTAAATATTTTAGATTTCATTTAAAATTCCTCTAAAAATTTCAGCAAGCTTTGGGCCCATCAAATATTTTCCGTCATGACTTTTGATTTATGTTTTTAAGTCGACTCATGTGTATATTTAACATTTTTAAATAGAAATTTATAGAGATGTTTAGAATATTATAACAAGCTCTCTCACAAATAATTTTTTTCACAAAAATATGAATTAAATATAAATTTTTTAAGTGCTAAAAACTAAAAAATGAAAATTCAACTCATCTCATGTTAAAAATATTTAAACTTTTGCAAGATAGATTTTTATAATATACTAAACATAGATATAAAAAATAATTCAAAATTTTGAAAAAAAAACACATGAGTGCACTTAAAAGCATGGAAGAAAAGTCGTGACGGAAAACATTTGGAACTAAAACTTGCCGAAAACTCATAGAGGGATTAAAAGTAAAATTTGCAAAGTATAAAATCTTAACGGTTATTTATATATTACTTTAGAAAAGTTTTTTTTTTTTTGTCATAATTACTTATTTATTTGTTTTTCCTTCTATATTCAAATGAAAGGAAATGTATCAACTAGGTGCAAGGAGGATAGGAGTATTCAATGTACCACCAATTGGGTGCGTGCCGTTTCAGAGAACAGTGGCTGGAGGAATAACAAGAAAATGTGTGCAACATTACAATAATGCAGTTGTTTTCTTTAACAAAAAGTTGTCAATGGAGATTGATTCCTTTAAGCAGAATTTTCCAAGTAGCAGGATTGTTTATATGGATGTTTACAACCCTATACTTGATATCATTGTAAACTACCAAAAATATGGTAATTCTCAATTCATAAATGTTTAATGGACATCCACTTTTTCTACACTTAATCACTTGTAACAATATGGTTAATTCAATTCAGTGACTAATTAATTCAATTCACGTTGAAAATTGTGGTTAACCATCTACAAAACCAAACTGTGGTTAACTACAATTTTCAACCTGAACTAAATTAACTATTTACTAAACTGAATCAACCACATTTTTAAATGTGATAAACTAAATGTCATGCTAATGTACAAAAAGTGGATGTCTATATATCATTACTTAACCAAATTTTTACTATGTTTTAATAACAATTACTCTCCGGCCTACAAGTAACTAAATATATGTATTTTTGGTCCAAATAAAAAATACATGTATCTGAACTAAATATAAATCGAACACATGTACTTTATATTTATGTTAAAGGTCGGAGTAGTACTATTTACACTCTCACATTTGTTAATTAAGCCGCATGTGATCAATCCTGAAAAAGTTATGTTGCAAATCAAAGCTTTAGAAATATTACTTAATTCACTAATAATACTTAAGGAGCATTAGAAATTAATTGAGTTTCTTTTATTATTGAATAAATAAAAATCACATGCGGCTTAATTGATAGTGAGAGTTCAGAAAACATGTACTTATCTCTTAGATTTATTCATGAACTCCCACTATCAATTAATAAACTCCGGTTGTCGGGTTTATTCCAACTTTTATATATATGAGATTCACTTGATTAGAGAAACGTAGGTTAAAATAAGTGTTAGAGAATATGGTACTATCACTTTTCATAGTATTTTATATTGGTTCCATTTATCAAAAAATATCTTTTAAAGCTTTTGTAAAAGTTAGAAAAATTTCTTCAATATGTTTTTCTCAAATGATTCAAGATTAATATTTGGACTAAAAAATTATTGTCAACTTGTAGGCTTCAAAGTTGTAGACCGAGGGTGCTGTGGCACAGGCGAAATCGAAGTTATTTTTTTATGCAACCATTTGGAACCCACTTGTGCCAACGACTCGGATTATGTGTTTTGGGATGCTTTTCATCCTACTGAAGCCGTTTACAAAATACTTGTTGCCCAAAGTCTACAGAAATACATGTACAACTTTATTTAGCTATACAAAATATTATTTGTTACTTTGTTTAAAAAAAATTGTTATTACTTTTTATTTGAAGAATTCATTTTTAATTATCTATATGTAGCTTATTGTAACTAAAAAATGAAGCTTGTTCTTCCTTGATTTCATCCAAATGTACTGTTCTATGATGTATGTACTCCCTTCAATACCAATGAAATATTAATGTTACTTTTCCTATTATATCTTTAACTAATTATTACTCTTCCTTCTTTCAATTCTTTCATTTATCTTTCTCATATCATTTATTAAGGACAATTTTGTAAAACAATTCATAATATCTCTTTTCCACACAATATTAATTACATTAACTCTTAATATGTGTGAAATGCCCAAAACGTCATACAATTTGGGACGGAGGGAGTATTGTTAAAAAAGAAATACTATCTTTTAAGGAAAAATAAAAGGACATGACTTTTTTTTCTTATAAATGAGGGGCTAGAGGCCACCATACATACTCAAACGAGGAGAGGTTGGAAACATGCCATTATACTTAATTAAAATGCATAATTTATTTACTTTAATTATATCCTCCATAATTTTAAACTATCAATGCACTAATTCATTGTTTCTTCTAATTAATTAACTTAAAAGGAAATTTGGCAAAATTATTTCAATCAACTATTGTTTTTATAAATCATATCTTCTTTTAATATTTAGCACAAGAAATAAATGAGTTATATGAGTAAAACTTTTTTGGAAGGAGAACTTTGAATTTGAGAATTTTGATTTTCTTTATTCGAAAAATATAATGATTCATAATTGACAGCTCAGCATAACAGATTCATAATTAAAGCAGATGGGAAATGTACGTGATAGTACATCATCTTCAAGTCTTAATATTTATATCCACAAGCTAGAGGGTGGAATATGTCCTTTCTGAACATTGAGTCAACATTTACTCAACTCAGTTATTTTTAGGCCTAACTGCATTTTTGGCCTTTTAACTTTTAAAAAGTTGCGATTTTGATCCCTTAATTAAAAAAATAGAAATTTTGGCCCCTTTCGTTTCAAAATTGCTGAGAAGACGCCACGTGTTCCAAAAAAGGGGCCATAATCACAACTTTTTGTAAAGATAAGGGGCCAAAAAGCATATTTTCCTTGTGTTAGAGGGTCAAAAGAACATATTTCCGTAAACATGGGGTCACTTTTCCCATTTTTTTAAAAGGGGGTCAAAATCGCTACTTTTGCAAACTTAGGGGGTGAACAGTGCGTTTAAGCCTTATTTTTATTGCCATGGTTCGCAATCGCAATTAAACAATGAAAGAGACGTTTGTGAGGTTTTACTAAAAGTGTAGCGGTACAACACTTTCTTTTAAACAATTATTTTAAACATGTAGGTCTCACCACTATTTCTCCTAATAATTGAGTGAGTTTTGAAAAGTGAATGTTGACATCTACGACCTAGAAGGCAGAAGCAACAGGGAGAAGATGCACTAGTCCTTTTTGAACTTTGAGTCACACAACGTGACAATCAATTTACAAGTGCTCGATACTCAACATGGAAAATATGTAGTTCACATTGGTTGTAGCAGTTTAGAATAGATTGACGATAAGTATAAGGATGCCTTGAATTGACTTAGTTGTTGAGTAGCTAAAGCTTTGCTCGACCTTGGTTATGAGATATAGACAGGGCCTTCCTTATGAAATTAAAGGCTCGACTCTCATAGTGAAAACAGATTCATAATATAAAAAACACAGTGTTTTTAAAAAAAGCAATATATGATCATTCAAAGTTACTATACAAGTTGTGTTTTTATCATAAATTAATTACCACAATAGAACGGTGGTTCTTATGCAAGTTGATAGGACCAAAATGCACAATAGAATATTTAGAAGCGTTGGATTATCTCATTGTGAATCTGAATAATAAAATTATCTGAATGTTGGATGGGTTCCTTCAGAAGTGGCGTCCACAAACAAATTAAATGAAAATAAAAAGGTTGTGTGTAGGGGTGGGATGGGCAAGACCGCCCATCACAGTCATATAATTTGGTCTATTTAAAGCTCAGTCCATCCTAATTCATTATGCAAATAGGTTAGATTCGAGATTTTTAAAAGCTCATTAATATAAATATGTCAGACTAACCTTATAGAGAAGCCTATTAGGCCAATCCATATATGTCTAATTACACATACTCCATTACATTAATAAATTTTCTGTTATTTCAAATTTTCAATATCACAATTATTTTTTGCACTTTTTTATGCCATTTAGGATTTTCAATAAATTACAAAATACTTGATATTACTCTCTTATTTCAATTCCAACAAGTACACATACTTTTTTGTATTGCTCTCTTAATCTTACTATTGTTATTCTCATTTCATTTTAAATAACAAAGTAAGAGATCATATTAGCTAAAAAAGACAATATGTCAAATGTATACAATATTTGCTTGTTGACCTCTACTAAATAGATGTAAGAAACCCTGCGCCTAACCTATTTAAGCAAATTAAAGTTTGGCTCAACCTAGTCTATTTCCTTCCCTAGTTGTGCTGGAATGGGTTAGGCCCATGTGTCACAATGTGTTATGTGCGTGTGTGAGGGGCTTAAGATAGGAAAGTAATTAAACAAATTTTTACTAATGTTATTTTTTTTAAGGAAACAATGTTTATAGCATTTTGTGCTCTTGATTTTCGGATATCAAACAATTAATTGATTTGAATCGTCAATCTTTGAACTTTCTACTTTTATTCGTGGGAAGGGAAAAAGAGAGAAAAACCCTTAGAGATTGTGGATCCGGGGGTTGGTTTCGGAAAGGGAAGGTTTGACGCACCCTAAACGACTACGGTACTCCGTATGAACCTTTTGCCTAAATTATCTTGTGCTAAGTTTATTTGCTTATTTTGAAAATACTTGCCTAAATGTCTAAGTGAAAGAATGGAGGGAGAAGAAGTATTTTTGTTATTTTTATTTGATTTGGAAGGATAAAATCCTTTGCCTACTTACCCAAAAGAATGGGATCAAAATCAAGTAGTTCACTCTTAAAAGTTTATTTGGTGAGTTGGGTTGATTTTAAAGTTTTTGAAAAATGGTTTTAAGAAGAGAAAAGAGGCCTCAAAGGCATAGAAGAATAAACGACGTGAGGTTGTTTAATTTTAATTAAAAGAAATCCAAGTCTAATATGGATATTAAAGTTGCTTAAAATTTGATTAAGAAAATGAAAATAAAACAAACTCTTGGGTTAAAATCCAAGGTTTCTTAAGAAAATATTTTTGAAGTTTGATATATTTGATTTTTTTGGGAATTTTTTTTTCTTTCTAAACTAACGGTAAAAAAAAAACTAAACGTTTCGACATAACGTAAAAAAATAAAATGTGAAAGGAATTACCAAGGATGTTGGATCCTAAGTAAAATTCCATCTTAAAACTACTAGTTGTTCATTTTTTAAGGCTATCAAATTAGTCCAAATATTTACCCTAGTTTGTTACTAATTCATTTGGTCATAGCATAATGCGGTAAATAAACTGTGGTGTCGGTGCATTTTTTATTATGTCAATGTTACATATTCCCTAAGTACATTCTATGGTCTCAAGCAAAATGTAAATAATAAATAAAAAATAAAAAGCATGGATTATGTTACATCATTGCCTAAATACACACTAATAAAATGATCAAAAAATAAATATGCATGAAATGATTTTTTTTAAAAGCCTATATAAACTATAATGCATAAGATGAAAATTAAATTAATCAACAAATAGAACAATGCATCATATGGAAAAAAAACAATTTGAGCTAAGATGCATGAAAACATAACCAAAGAACAACCTATAAAATAACGTGTGATATAAAGAAAATAACTTGAACTAAAATGCATGTGATTAAATTAATAAGTAAACTATATGATAGAACAAATATGATGTGAAAAATTAATTTGAACAAAATGCATGGAAGTAGCTAAAATTAATATGTAAGAAGAATTTTTTTCAAAGAAACAGGGAGGTTCAGGCAGCATACAAGGGGTTCAAACAGCAAATCAGATCAAAAGAACAATCAGAAAACAAATATTGGGCTTAACTGAAAAATGGTTTGGGCTTTAAAACCTGGAGCGGGTAGGGTTAAGTTTGTGGGTGTGGGTCAAGCTCAGATATGATCTTAGCCGTTGATTTGATCAACAGTCTAGATCAAATATGGAAAGAGGGAATATAAATAGAATATACCCAAGTTTGAGATTTGGGTAAAATTCTGGAAAAAAGTGTATAGTGTTCTTAAGTTTTGGTGTGTTTGATCCAAAAGCGATAGAAAAGATGAGGGAATAGTGTTTGTGGTATGGCTGCCGTCAGATTTTTTTAGGGGAATGGGTCTAAAATTTTGTGCAGCCTCCATGCATTAATGATTGGAAAGCTTATATAGGGACCAACTAGGGTTAAATGAAATTTCACTGGACCAAAGTGCCCCTGACTTGGGCAGCAAGAACCTTGAGGTCAAAATGACTAAAAGGACCAATTAACTAAAAAAAGAGAATTAAATAAATAAATGAAAAAACAAAACGAAAATTTAAAATTAAATAAATAAATAAACACTAAAATTAAATAAGAAAATAAATAACAACAAAATAAGATAATAACTAAAAAAAAAATTAAAATTGCCCCTTCGGACCCAAAAAAATGAGGTATTTTAAAATACCTCTCTACCAAAATTTCGTTTGAGACGACGAAATTTACGGCGTTTTAAAAGACGAATAGAAAAGCTTTAATCGTTTAAAAATATGAATAAAAATTTTAAATGGTCAAAATTTGGGGCATGACACATTTCATTACAAATAAGAGAGTTAATACAATCGGGTACTTCAAAACAAGTAGTGGGACAAGCTGAAAGTGTGTTTTCTCCTGCAAGTGCATGAGTAACCCCATTTGTTTATCGTCGTTGGAACTCTACCCCAGAGTTTGTAAAAAGAGACTAATGTTATTTAAAATGGCTTAATTGCACATTTGACCCCCTATCTTTCCAGAAGTTGTGATTTTAGCCTCCTAACTAATTAAAATACAAAACAACCCCCTATGTATTGGATCTTTGGCAGTTTTGGCCCCTAATGCCACTTTTGACTTAGTTTTCGCTGACGTGGCACCCCCTAACTAATTACACGTGGCATCTCACTTAAGGGATGTGGGTGCCATGTCAGCGAAGACTAAGTCAAAAGTGGCATTGGGGGCCAAAACTGCCAAAGATCTAATACATAGGGGGCTGTTT
>Ga0315915_1010710_pt1 | contig 10089 bp, 6 predicted proteins | sample MpolbnodulesMG_FD_207738 | JGI IMG/M metagenome (GOLD analysis project Ga0315915, IMG submission 207738) | Medicago polymorpha root nodule microbial communities from Los Angeles, California, United States - branched nodules | ecosystem: Host-associated > Plants > Roots > Nodule | place: USA... | reverse complement strand
TTTGGATTTTTCTGAGAATATGAATAATTAAAAAAATGAAAAATGGGTCTAAACGATGGAATTTTGGATTTTGAGGGGCGGAGTCCCACAAGAAGTCCCTTCTATGTGAGTCATGGTCCTTGAATTTTTTCTGATTTTTTGGGGAAGTTTCAGAGCAATCCGATCAAGTAGCCCGAAAACCAGCTTTTTGACTAAGAGCAGATAACAATGACCCAAAACAAAAGGGTAAGAGTTAGGAAGATTAATATTGTCCATAAAATTGTTATACATGTTACAAACATGTTTAGAATTTGTGCTATAAAATTCGGATTATATAATCCGAACTGTTTTATGAAAAAAGGGTGTTTAGGGGTTTCCCGATTATGTAATCCGGAAGCATCATGTAACACGCCCTATGGATTACAAAATCTGGACCCTATAACAAAGGAAAACATCATTCTGGATTATAAAATCCGAAAACCTCAAGGACATTTTTGAAAAAACGCAGGGCACGCGAGAATCCTATAGAGTGGAAAAAGTAATAAAAATTTTGGGCTTGTAGTTGTAACCTACATAGGTCAAGAATTTCACACAACATAAATATCACATTTGAGTTACTTGCACACAATCTCTCTCTCTCTCCCCTCTGTCTTTTACTCTCTTGAGGCAAGTTCTCTCTCTCTCTTTCTTTCTACATGTTCCAGTGTTACATGTTCTCATTATTATGTACGATTTTCTGTTACATGTTTTTTGCGCCTTTTTTTTACAAATTTGAGATACCCTTTTGCTGTATATCAATATTTTTCACAACTCTTTCTTCAACTTCACTCGTTGATTCATTTGTTGAAATGGGTATCTGAGTTTTTCTTGAATTCAATTCAGTATAACATAAAGTTTGAATTTTTATGTGATTAGCACTTTTTTTGATAAATTTTCATGATTTTATATAATTGAATATTGATTTTAGGCAAATTGGGTAAAATAAATTGATTTTTTTTTTTGTTATTTTGTTTTTTGCCGTTAGAATTGTGTTGTTAAGTTTCATTGTAAGCATATTTATGTTTGCACAAATGTTATTAGTGAATTGTAGGGTTTGATCATTAATGCTACCGTTTGTTCATGTTTTGATGAACGGTGAGATTGAAAAATCACGCTGAGCCACCGTAATTTTGTGAAGCTATAAAGTGTAGCTTTTGCCAAGATCATGGTGACTCACTTTGATTTTGTAAATTTCACTGAGCTGAGCTCGATTGATGAGCCGAGGCACTCCAAAGGAATTTTATAATTAACGTAATCAGTGATTTATCAATTTTTGCGTATCAATTAATTGATGAGCTGAGGGATGCTGAAGAAATTTTGAACCAGAATTTTTGTTGGGGTTCAGATCTTGAAAACTAATATTTTTATTTTCTGTTTTTGAAGGTAATTTGAAATGGCTGAACCATCCAAGGTCATTCACGTTCGAAATGTCGGACACGAGATATCTGAAGTAAGATATCTATTTATGTTTGTATTTGTTGTGGTTTTTTAATATGATGATCATGTCATGGATTCTTTATATTAACTCAATTATGTCCAGGTCTGTGAAAGGAACAAACTAGTTTAGATCCTTATTGAGACCGTAATCAGTTCCGTATTTTGTTATTTATGATATTAATTGTAACAGTTTTTGAATGCTCGAATGTGGGTATTATAAAACTTAGTTGGATTGTATTAACTTCAAAAGTTGCATGTTCTTTTTGTTATTAATTGTTATGTTTATAAAAGAAAGCTGCAAGATCATGTCGGTAGACTATATTCTGTTGACACAATTTGAAGTTTGATTTGATCCAATTTTTGAGCCAGTGATCGTGTGCAATTCATTATATCTTGTGATGAATCTTAAATGATTTTGAATCATGTGATGTGCATGAATTGGTGCAATTCTGTGTCATTCGTATGAACGTACGATTCACATTTCACGTATCACAATTTTTTTTTTATAATACATAACACAATTCAGTGTTATTGATTTTCTCTTTAGAATGCATGGATGGGGTGAACAACAAAGGTGTTCTCTTTCAAGAGCTTTTAGTTTGAAATTTCTTCAATTATTTAAATACTGTATCTCATCTTGTTGCAGAACGATTTGCTTCAGTTATTTCAGCCTTTTGGAGTCATAACGAAGCTTGTGATGTTGCGTGCTAAAAATCAGGTTTTCTTTCATGCCTTTAAATGAATCTTTTGGTTATTCACAGACTTTTAGAACTCACGGATGAATTGTTTTATCATTCTTGCAGGCACTTGTACAAATGCAAGATGTTCCTTCTGCTGTTAGTGCTATAGAGTTCTATGTAAATTCTCAACCAAGCATAAGGTATACAATGATTCTTCATTTCTCTTCTGATTTTTATCCGATATGAATACTATTGTGTTAACTTAACGTTGGATGGTACATTTTTGGTATTTGGAAAGCACTATTCATTCTAGTGATTTTAAGAAATTGTTGTTTACGTAACTTATGGAATTATCATTTTGTTTCATTCAAGGGGGAGAAATGTTTATGTCCAGTTTTCCTCTCATCGAGAACTGACGACAATGGATCAAAATCAAGGACGAGAAGATGAGGTTGGTTTTATTTTGGTTTTTCTTTAATGAATAATGTTTACCTTTTTTATTATCAAAAAAGATGTGAATCAATTATCATTTTTCATTCGGCGTTTGTGTTCTCCATTTTTCATGTGATCTTTACCCTATAAAGAAATAGATATATAGATAAATAATATTTATATTGTTATATAATTATATTAATTTCCATATAATTGATTTATTGTTAAATTTTCTCTTTCTCTATATCATATACCTCTCTATTTATTCTCCTTTCTTTCTATCTCTTCTCTTTCTCTATGCTGTCTGCGGTCGCCAACTCTTCGGATGCTTAGCCAAATCGAATTCTCTTAGTTACGGTTCATCAAGTGCTGTATCCTATGACTGTGGATGTTCTACAGCAAGTATTTTCTCCTCATGGATTTGTGGAAAAGATTGTGACATTTCAGAAGTCAGCTGGTCAGATTCTCTCAGATTTATTCCTTTCTTTCTCTTTCTTTCTTTCTTGTGAAGGGCTTTTGAGATTATCATTCAATAATTTATTTTGAAACATCAATATATTTTCATCTTTCAGGAATTTTTTTGTTTTGAAACATATCAATATAAGTGAAATTATTTTTCTTGGTTTTTAATGTTTCATGGAATGGTACACTTTTTAAGAATGTCACTGCATTCAATCAGTGTTCTATATGTCACAAGAAAAATCAGTCACGAATATCTCGTCATTACATGTGTCACTTTTTAAGAATCAAGAATAAATTTTCCAATAAGATTTTGACAGAAAACATGGCTGAATGGCCAATAATATTATGTTGCGAAACATCATGATGATCCATTTCGTGACTTCAGGCAATTTCCTTATTTTAATGAATAAAGTTTATGGTTATATTTGATATTTGATAAATTGTGCAGGCTTTCAAGCTCTCATCCAGTATGAGACTCGTCAGAGTGCCGTGACTGCCAGAGGTGCACTGCAGGTTGTTTTGCGATTACATGAACTTCATGCTCTACTTGTCTTGTTAATTCTGCTGTTGTTTATTCTCGAATAATGATGATTGTACTTTTGGAATTTTCTAGGGACGCAATGTTTATGATGGTTGCTGTCAGCTGGACATTCAGTTCTCAAAGTAGGTTAAAGCTATCTCTTTGTCAACAATTTCATTGTATGTATTACTTTTGGAAAAAAAAACCTAGTCACGCATTGAAAATAGTTTATAAAAAGTGGCAACCCTCATCTTACAAACCGGTTTTGTAAGGATGAGTTGGAGAATTTTTGTGTGCTCCTTTGCTGGCTCATTTTGTATCCTCTCACCTTCATTTAGTCTTTACCTTTACCTAACTATTTTTTTTGTTCCTCGTTTGATTCATGATAATTGCAGCCTTGATGAACTACAAGTGAACTACAATAATGATCGGTCAAGGTGATTCAATCGTTTTTTTTTACTTAATGTAATTTATCTTTTAACACCGTATTCATCGTTGCTGAGTTTATTCCTCATTTCTGCAGGGACTTTACCAACCCAAATCTGCCTACGGATCAGAAAGGCCGGCCTTCACAGGTACGTTTATAATCATTCGATGAACCAAATTTTCTTGTTAATCTTTGTCAACTCCGTTCTAATCATATTTTCATCTTCTATGGTATAGGGTGGATACAGTGATGCAGGAAATTATGGGGGAATTCAAGGTTCTGGACCCAGACAAGGTGCTAAACATTTTTATTTGCTTTGATCTTCACAAGTATGTTCATTGTTTGTTTGTAATGTACTAATATTTTCTTTTTTTCTTTTTTCAGCTGGATTCTCACAGGTGGGTACTTTTCAAGCTAAGTTGAAGTCACCGCATTCAATTATGAATGCAGAATTTAATATATGAAGGAGTTGCTATCAATTTGCATCTTATAAGAAGTAGCATTAGAAATGTCCAACTGTTTATGTCTCTTTATTTTTTATTTTCAATAACTTGTTAAAAATCCTAGGTTAGATGAATATGATCTGAAAATGAGTTTACAAGTTGGAGATATCCTTCACCTTACAAGCCAGTTTTGTAGGATTTAGTTATGTTCAACCCAAATTTTAAGATGGTATCTCAGCCTTTCCTAGATCCGTTGCCCTGTCTTGGCCGTGAGGGAGTGTGTTGGGAGACATCAATCACTTTATAAGTCGGTTTTGTAAGACTCCCCACTAGCAACCAATGGTGGGACTTTTAGTTTGCTTATATTTGACAATATAGCTAGATGATGGGGCTGTGTGTTTTATTCATTTTGTTTTATTTGTTTTATATATATTTTGGCGCAGTCGGCTGCAAGCTGCTTGGATCTGGTTTTTCAAGGAAAAAAATTAAGAGGGAATAATTCTTAAAAATATCATACTTTTATGGACAAAAATATTTAGAAGCATTTTTTCCTCATTGGGGTTTGATTCATAGGGAGGTTTTTATTGAGCTTTCTGCATTGTGAAACTGTATTGGATATTCTTCCAATTTGTGATTAAATGACATTACTTTATCACACGTTACTATAATTTTCTTGTTTGTAAATCAACTATAGATATGTATCTAATAACTTTTTAATATTTGCAGCCATTTTGTGCTAAATGACAATACTGTTTGTGAACCCATTACTATGGCTTTGTTGTTTATAAATTAAATGCACACATGCATTTAAAATGAACTTTTTTATTTATATTTAGTGCATGTTTTGCTTAAATTAATTTTAAACGCAAAGGTTAATCCCTCCACGTACCTATCAATTTGTTTTGCATTATAGATGGGCAATGCTCAAGCAATTGAAGCTGCCTTCGGGGGAGATTTGCCTCCTGGAATAACTGGAACAAATGAAAGGTGTACAATTCTTGTCACAAATCTCAATCCTGACGTAAGTAAAATTGCTTGGAACTTTTCATTCTGCAAGAAAGTTGTCTCCCTTCTATTTAACTGTTTGCTTGAAATTTTGTTATTTCAGAGAATCGACGAGGACAAACTGTTCAACTTGTTCTCTATTTATGGGAACATTGTCAGAATCAAACTTCTCCGAAATAAACCTGATCATGCACTTGTCCAGATGGGGGATGGTTTTCAAGCTGAATTGGCAGTTCACTGTCTGAAGGTTAGTTTCATGGATACCTTGGTAATTGTATGATCTATGATATCTTGATTAATGTTGAGGGTTATTGTTACCTGTTATAGTTGTGCCTAATGATTAGAATCTATGAGTGCGAAAGTTAATCTGTCTGAAACTGTGTAGTTTGATTGATGTGGACTCTTGTACTTATTGAGATGCATTCAGCGTTCTAGGAGTTATTGAGAGTTGGCAACAAAACCGACTCAGCACAATACGGTCACTGATTTATAGTGTACCTGTACTACACAAGCACAATGTTCACACACCGTATGAAAATACACAATACTCTAAAACATGAGAAAATTATTATATTTTCTATTTTTATTAGAAGATACTGTGGCTATTAGCCTTACTGTTAGTGGGCTTAATCATGTACTATTACTCATACTTCCGTTCCGTTGTGCTAGTATTAGCGTCTTTTTCTATCTTCTCTTTTTGCTCTCTAAAAACCCTATTGGTTCTGACCAGTGGTCATAATTGTGATTTATATCGCAACATCGTGTGATTCCACGATCTCACTCAATCCTGGCAATCCAGATTGCATGTAGAATCGTATTCTACTGAGATTGAAATCGCAAAATATCTTGCAAAAATCTTGCGTCCTTGGTTTTTTTCTACTCTAGAAGAAGAATAAAAAGAAAGATAGCACAGTGGATATTGGGCTTGGGAGAAAAGAAGGCCCAACTCATTACTATTACCATTTTTTTGGGTTACATTACTTTAACCAGTTTGTTGGTTGACTTAATTCAAAAACTTAATGGGTCTTTTTTAAACTTTTTTATCTTTATTTTTTAATTCTTGTGTTCTGTTCTACATCAACACTGGTTTAGGCTATTTTAGTCGTTAAGACCCAATAATAAATCAAGTAAATATTGATGAATTAATTTAAAAGTTTCTCTGACTACATTAAATATTTTCTTTATAAAATCAATTAATAAAATATTTCTTAACTACAAATAAGTTTCTTATTTCCATTAATCTACTATCTTTAATGGAAATCCATTAATCTACTCTCTTTAATGGAAAGAGGTTAACTTGATCTATGCGCTATGCAATGCGTGTGTAATTTTTCATTTTGGTAGTGTTCTGTCCTAGAACGATGTTATCCTGAGGAAGATACGACGGATTGATGAAGAAGATGTTTCGTTGTGGAAGATCTCGCTGGAATCCATGGAAGAGCTGTTGCCGGTGAGACGTAAGGGGTGGTACCTGCAAATGCGCTCCGACGCCCAAGTTAGGTGGGAAACAAGGAGGTTGAGAGGTTTAGAGATAGAATAAACTTACTTGGAATTGTAATGTATTCCCCTTTTATATAGGCATAAGGGAGTGTATTGGACTTAGAGCTTTATTGGGCCTTACTATGTAATTTGGCCTTTGTTAAGTGGATATAGTCTTTTAAGTGGGTTTAGAGTTTAGGTCCACTTAAAAGGTAATATCTACTTAGCAAAGGCCCAGTTACATGGTAAGATCCAATAAAGCTTCAGGCCCATTACACTCTCTTATGCCTATATAAAAGGGGAATTCATTGCAATGCCAAGTAAGTTTATTTTATCTCATAAACCTCCCGACCTCCTTGTTTTCCACCTGATTTGGGCGTCGGAGGTACCACCTCTTTCCGTCTCATCGGCAACGGGGTCTCTTCCATGAATTCCGGCAAGATCTTCCACAACGAAGCTTCTTCATCAATCCGTCGTATCAATGTGAGTATGATTGTCTTCCTCAAGATAACATCGTTCTAGGACAGAACTGGTAGTATGTTGGAATTTTACGAGCTTGTTTAGCTCTCGAAAAACGTAGATTGTTAGAGGGTAACAAGATCACAAAACGTAAGATCCTACCAAAATGAAAAATTACACATGCATAACTCAAACTAAATTAACCCTTTCCCATTTTAATATAGTTGATTTTTGGAAATAAGAAAATTGTTTATAGTGAAGTAATATTTTAATCAAACTCATTTGATTTTATTAAGAAAATACTCCCTCCGTAACAAAATATAAGCAAAAATGAGTCAGAAGATTGATGTATTTGGTATAAAATTTAGATCAGATACATCAACTTTCGTTGACTCATTGTTGCTTATATTTTGTTATGGAGGGAGTATTAATTAATTTAATATAGTTAGAATTCAATTCATCATTCCTTTCTCAGTATATTATTGGGTCTTCATTGGGAAAACAATAACTCAACCCAAACCAATGTTAATGTAAAACAAAGCAGCAACAAATAATTAGAAAATAAATTATTATTATTTTTTTTTAAAAACAGCCACTCGATTTTATAATTAAATCACAACAAAATAATAATGAGTTCCTAAAACAAATGTGTTTGGACCAAATGAGTTTTTATTACTTCTATCAGTCGCGGCCATCTTATCTGCAGCAGCACTGTGACATCATTCCCCTTCTTCTGAAGAAACCACAAAAATGGCTGCGTACTGATTTCTCAAATTTTTGCCTTTTTTTTTCAAAATGTGTGACGGGTGACATGGTAGTCTAATTCTTCTCTGCATGCTATGTCGAAACCCGCTGTGCTTCCTGGTCAGCGGTCACCGCTTCTTCCTCTAGTTTGAGCTTCACCTGTTTTGACAGTCTTCCCACTCTTCTCTTCTCTTCTCCTATTTGAGACCTGTATCTGTCTGGTATTGTTTTCATCCCACATGAAATACATCACTCCGAAACTGGTCTGTTCCCTTTAGAATAATTTCTTCTTTTCGTAATCACCTGTTTCTGTTGTCTTGTTAATGCTTATATGGGACCATTCTGTATGAGGAAGAAAGTAAACCTGCTTGGAATTGTTTAATGCATTTCATTGGCCAGTGGCTTGGTGCCATGTCTGTTGGCTGCAACCGGAGCAGTGAAATTTCATGAGTTCATTATCATGGTGTCTAGTATCAATCGGGTCAAGGATTGAAGACCTTACATAATAGTGTTCATTATTCTCCATTCTTTCATTATTTTCACTGGTGCTATCTAGGTTGCAATGTGGATTCTTTCTAATATTGTTTTTGATCAAACATGTGGTCATTTAGTATTATGTTGTAATCATTTAAACTATTTTCATTAATTTATAATGTGTACTGCTACCATTAGCATCAGACCCTTTAGCCATCTACAAGTTATTGTGGTCTGAAGAGTAATCTGTATATTTTCTGCTAAAGTGTTAAACTGATCTTTAAAATCTTTAGCCATCTACAAGTTAATGTCTTTATGAATATTTTCTAAGTATCAAATTTTTATATTTTTTTGCTAATTCCTACTTAAAGATATTAAATGTCAAAGATGTGCATTAACATGTATGAAACAACCAATTAGATCAGTTATTTTGGGACAGAGAGAGTAATAGACTCTTGTTAAAATCGCACATGAGATCCTTTAACTTAATTTAAACTTTTAAATAGTTTTTTTTTTTTTTTTTTTTGCAGACGAGGGAGCTTGATGTGTTTTGCGTTTCACAATGTTTGAAGGTTAATCCAGATTTGTCACTCTTTCCGGTTAGTTAGATGCTTCACTTGATTTGGTTGATATGTTTCACAACTTGATTTGTATTAGCAATAGAATTATTAGATATGGCAAATGGAGTATAAATGTTATTAAAACAAAATTTCTATGCTCACAATAAGAAGGAGAATAATGCTATACTCATAACTGCACCAGTGGCTCATTTCGATGGAAATGGCCCTACTTATACTTCATTCATTGTGTTAAATTCAGATGTTGAGCAGTTGTGTTTAATGCCGATTACCAGTGTTGTTTGAATTGCCATATTTTTTTATTTAGAACATGTAAGTTGTGCACATAATTAGATACATGAACCTTTTGGTTCTTTTTTAATTTTATTATTTATCTGTGCAGATGGAAAGAAGTTGTTAACTCCTTAACCATGGCTACAAACGTTTTTTTTCCTTCTGTAATTGAGTCCAATATGTTGTCTTCTGGTACCATCAAGGAAGCATATACTTCTGTTGGTGTTGCAAAATATAGAGGTATGTTTAAATGCCTTTTACATTTCTTATGGTTATGTTTAATCATTCTCATGTTCATTTTCTTGCTTACATTTATGAAATATGAAATCAATTTCTTGTTGGATTTGTATACGTTTATATGCCTTTTACATTTCTTATGGATAGAAACATGAAATTAGATTATATTTCACTGGAAACCTACGTTAATAGAGTTGATAAGATCGAAAGTTAAATCATAGAATCGTACAGTTTTACGATCTTACAACCACTAGGAGATCTTACACGATCCTATAAGTTCAATTTTTCATGGTCAGGTTCACTCTTTGATTCCTTAAACCCGTCTCTTAACCAATTTTATACTCTAAAAATTACTCTTGAGACACAATACAGGATTTTACGATCATGCCCCCCCCTCCCCCTCAACTTTTGCAAGCTGCTT
>Ga0315915_1010709_pt1 | contig 10089 bp, 4 predicted proteins | sample MpolbnodulesMG_FD_207738 | JGI IMG/M metagenome (GOLD analysis project Ga0315915, IMG submission 207738) | Medicago polymorpha root nodule microbial communities from Los Angeles, California, United States - branched nodules | ecosystem: Host-associated > Plants > Roots > Nodule | place: USA... | reverse complement strand
GTAAAGGTTTTAAGTGAATCAAAAGGTGATGGTGAAGATTTCATTAATGAAGTTGCAAGTATCAGCAGAAGTTCACATGTCAACGTAGTTAGACTTTTGGGGTTCTGTTTGGATGGTTCTAAAAAGGCATTAATATATGAATTATGCCTAATGGATCTCTTGAAAAGTTCATATATGAAGAGAAAAACCCATTGAAGGATGATCGTCAATTGGATTGCAAAACATTGTATGATATTGCTGTTGGCATTGCTCGTGGATTAGAGTACTTGCACAGAGGCTGCAACACTATAATCATGCATTTTGGCATAAAACCTCATAATATATTACTAGATGATGATTTTTGTCCAAAAATTTCAGATTTTGGACTTGCTAAAATATGTCTAAGAAAAGAAAGCATTGTATCAATATTTGGTGCAAGGGGAACACCAGGATATATTGCTCCAGAGTTGTTCTCTAGACATTTTGGTGGGGTGTCACATAAATCAGATGTCTACAGTTATGGAATGATGGTTTTAGAAATGGTTGGTCGAAGAAAGAACATTAAGGTTGAAGTTGATTGTTCTAGCGAGTTATATTTTCCACATTGGATTTACAAGCGTCTTGAATTGAATCAGGATCTTGTACTCAGATGAATTAAAAATGAAATTGATGAGGAAATGGTAAGAAAAATGACAGTGGTGAGTTTATGGTGCATACAAACCGACCCTTCAAATCGACCAGCAATGAATAAAGTAGTGGAAATGTTGGAGGGGAGCCTTCACGTGCTTGAAATACCACCCAAACCCTTTCTGTCTTCTCCTTCAACATCTTCAATCCAGTTATCATCTGAAATATTGTAATTTGTTTGGATATTGACTTGCAATGCTGAGCATATAACACTAGAAAATAATGTCATGATAATTACATATCAAAATGAAATGTTATATATCTCATAGGCTGTTATTATATGATCTTTATGAGTAGGCTATTATTACATATCCTTATTATTGCGTTTTTGAGTAGAATTTTATTTCTCTGCAGATTACTATAAGATTTCATTTTGCGTTCTGCCTAACTTATTTTGGTTTGCTTCACAGTTCCAAAAAAGACATTGGTACACTTTTCCAATTTCTTCATTATTCATTTATTGTAATTAAGATCACACAGACAAGAGGATTTTTCTTAATCTATGCTGTTTTTAGAGGCAACTATTGTCATTGACTGACATACATAGAAAATTTCTATGAATATTTTTATTTGCAACGTAATTAAATGATATGCTGTGAAAAACAGAATATAAAAACTAAATGCAAGTCATTTTTTAGTAACTTGCAGAGATTAGTAGCTTCTGTTGTGAAAAGCAGAACAATGTTAATCAATATTAATTTCTGGTAAGGAAAACTTGAGCAAATATTTTATAGTCCATGTGTGATTAGCCTTGCCGAGGATGTAATGTCTTCAATTGACAACTAGAATATGGTCCCGTTTGTTTCGGATTTTTTTTGAAAAAAGATCTATTTTTTAACCAAAAAATCATTTTTTTTTTATTTTTGTAGTTTTTGTTTAGGATTTTTAGAAAAATCATTTTATAAAAAAAATATATTTTAACTCTAAAATGAAAAGCTATTATGATTAGCGTTTTCAAATAAAAGGAGGTATCACATGAACTAGTTAAAAATAACTTTTTTTGAGTAGTTAACAAACACAAATAGTTTATATTTTTTTTTAAAATATCTAAATTTGTTTAAAATACAATTGACTTTTTTAAAGCTAAAACAAATGCACCCAATATACTGTCTTCCAATCTACATATTTGAGAAGGCAACAAAAATAAAATATTGCAACTAAATTTTTTATATTGGAACATAACTGTTTACTTTTAATAATTTGATTATTCTTAAATGTTTTAATAATTTGATTTGTTTTACTTAATTTTTTTAATGTTATTTTTCACGATATTGTAATCACCACACATTTGTGATCACTAACTTTGTGGACAGAGATTGTACTTACAGTTATGGATGGTAACAACTTGTCAGGAAACTATTTAGACAGTGAATTTTAAATTTTGAATATTCTTGAAAAGTGTCTGGTGGTAAGTGAAGACATTCCAATCAATTGAGCCTATTCTTATGATGCAGCCTTTTTAAAGTAATTCAAACCTATACTTTGAAGTATTTCCCCATCGAAAATAATGCCTAATTAATTCAATCTAAATTTCAATCCAAAATTTAACTGAAAAACTGACAATAGCATTATACAGACAACTGAAAAAATCTTAAGATAATAATTTTATAAAATTGTCATCAAAACAAATGCATTGAATGGTTAAAAGTCAAGAATGATAGCAACAGCCTTGTGGAAGTAGGATTCAAAAGAAAAAACCATGTGGAAGTAAATTTCCCCAAGTCTTGGCTGAAAAGTTCTAAGTCCAACTGCAAGTCGACAATGATAGCAACATCCAACCACTGAACATAATCATACTTATTGCTTGCACCCTTTCCATTAGAAATTTCATTGCTTAATGTCCTGGCTTTTCATATTAACATCGTTAATATTCTTTCAAATTTTTCTTCATCTTTCAGCTCAAGATGGAATATGTCTAACATTTTTTGGGTGTGGATATCTTGGCCAGATAAATATTCCTTTGACAGTCACAAAACACCCTCACTCCGTCATATTGGCCATAACTGGAGCACCTCATGTATACGATGTTTAACATCCACACTTTCAACTAATGCGGGACTCTAACTCACACTTGATATATCAACAAACTTGATGGCTATACACTATATCAACCACTTGCCTTCGACTTTGGTGGTTGAGCAAGTCAATTAATTAGTCAGCCATCTAAAAATTCAAACTTATTTTTTCAAAAAATGTAGACAAAAGATATTCTAAATAGCATTGTTTAAACATAACATATCAAGTTTCTCGGCCTTCTCCAATACCCTCCGACTAGGAACCAGCCATAAGTCTACAGAATGAACAAAAAAAGCCCTTTGTTTATCCTCAAGCCCTTCTACTGTCCCCAAATTTATTCATACATCATCCTTTTTTATCTTCTTACCACAACCACTCTATGCTTCATAGAACCAAAATTTGAAGCTTGTGAAGTCAAAACATGTGGCAATCAAAGTATAAGCTACCCTTTCTATATCAAAGGATTACAACCACACTATTGTGGCTACCCTGGTTTTGATATCTCTTGTGACAATACTATTGGTTTTCCTATTCTCAATCTTTCTAATACCGAATACATAATCAACAAAATTTTCTATCAAAGTCATTCGTTAAGAGTGTCCAATGTTGTTTTTTCAAGATCAAACACCAACAAAGGCTGTCTTTCACCAACCCAAAACCTCACTTTTCCCATTAACATGTTCTACCTTGCACCTAACCAAAGTGAAGTGAGATTGTTCTTCAGATGCAACTCAACAAAGGCTGATAAGGAACAAAATCGGTTGCTTTGCAGAAACTGAAACGAGTTCAGTTGTGGCATTGTATGCGGATGATAAGAATGTAAGCTTGGTGTCTAAGAATTGCAGGGATGAAGTGGTGTATGCGATGGTGGAAAATGTTGTGAAAGGAGGGATTGAAGAATCACTGAGAAATGGGTTTCGGTTGAATTGGATAGCTAGTGATTGCAATGAGTGTAGCAGATCCGGAGGAAGGTGTGGATTTGATAAAGATGTATACAGTTTCAGGTGTTACTGCACTGATAGAGCTCATGCTGGAAGATGTGATACAGGTTTTTCTCTCTTTCTCTCTCTTGGAAAATGCACGTTTTATAGAAAGTAATACCGTTTCTTTAAACTGATCAAGTCAGACTAACCACGTTAGAGCTTGTGTTTAAGGATTCGAGCAACACTTAAGCTCTCAAATAGAAATGATTTGGGCACAATCTCAAATTGGATATATTTTTGTAATTAGAATAACTATTAAAACCAAACTGAAATAATGAATTATTTTCAACAACAAAAAAACACCTATGCAAGTCTTAAGCTTTTATCTTTTATTTGCATTTTGTCACTTGCAGTTGCAGTCGCAAGGAAGTCCAAGACGGTGCGTATAGTGACAATAGGTAAATGTTTTAGATTTCTGGAAATGTAAAAATGTTGAGTTTTACCAAGGAAGCTTTGCATCATTTCATGGAAAATATATACTATCTCTTAATGATTAATTACTTAATGAAATACCTAATCCCATTTTATAGATTAAATCTGATTATTCACTTTTATCTATTTAAACTACTATAAAGATTAAGAAATTTCCAAAGAAAACAATTAGTCTAGTTAATCAAAGAGATAACCTTTAGTGGGATAGGCTTGGTTGTTGCTGTAATCAAAGAGATAGCTTATAAATATGATTTGGATTTAATAAATTTTTCATTATTTCCTTCTTACCCTAAACATTTTCATGTTCTATCAAACAACAATGTTCAGTGGGCTCAGTAGCTGGAGTTGCATTTGGCTTGCTGATGATCTTAGTTTGTTGGTTTAGGACAACGATCTTCCCTCCCACATTTCTTTTGTTCAGGAAGGAGAATCCCACCCATCAAATTATTGAGAAGTTTTTGAAGGAACATGGACCTCTTCCAGCTGCTAGGTACAATTATTCAGATGTCAAGAAAATAACAAACTCTTTCAAAAATAAATTAGGCCAGGGAGGATATGGAAGTGTATACAAAGGTAAGTTACAAGATGAGAATACCGTTGCAGTAAAGGTTTTAAGTGAATCCAAAGGTGATGGTGAAGATTTCATCAACGAAGTTGCGAGTATCAGTAGAACTTCGCATGTCAACGTTGTTAGACTTTTGGGGTTCTGTTTGGATGGTTCTAAAAAGGCCCTAGTTTATGAATTCATGCCTAATGGATCACTTGAAAAGTTAATATATGAAGAAAAAAATCCATTAAAAGATGATCACCAATTGGATTGCAAAACATTGTATGATATTGCAGTTGGTGTTGCTCGTGGGTTAGAGTACTTGCACAGAGGCTGTAACACTAGAATCTTACATTTTGACATAAAACCTCATAATATATTACTTGATGAAGATTTCTGTCCTAAAATTTCAGATTTCGGACTTGCTAAAATATGTCCAAGAAAAGAAAGCATTGTATCCATATTTGGTGCGAGGGGAACACCAGGATATATTGCTCCAGAGTTGTTCTCCAGAAATTTTGGCGGGGTGTCACATAAATCAGATGTCTATAGTTATGGAATGATGGTTTTAGAAATGGTTGGTCGAAGAAAGAACATTAAGGTTGAAGTTGATTGTTCTAGCGAAATATATTTTCCACACTGGATTTACAAGCGTCTTGAATTGAATCAGGATCTTGGGCTCAGGTGCATTAAAAATGAAATCGATGAAGAAATGGTAAGAAAAATGACAGTGGTGAGTTTATGGTGCATCCAAACCGACCCTTCGCATCGACCAGGAATGCATAAAGTGGTAGAAATGTTGGAAGGGAGCCTTCAAGTGCTGGAAATACCACCCAAACCCTTTTTGTCGTCTCCTTCAACATCTTCAGCTCAATTATCATCTGAGTTATTGTGATCAGGGTGAATTTTATGATGCAATGCAGAGTATGTAACACTATAAAAGAATGTCATGATAATTCACATATAAATAAAATGTTACGTAACTAACAGAATTGTAATGTTGTATCACTTTTTTTTGGTTTTTGTTTTATGAGCTTCTCAGTGTGGATTTTCTAGTGGTGCAACTAATGGTTTATGGTTTACTTTTATGGAGAAAATATTATGATGAGTCTATTACTGAGTACTTATATAACTCCTTGATCAAGAAAACATTGGCTCTCAGGTCCAAAAGGCATAACTAGCTAATAGCTATCCACAATCGTCCCTTCTTATTTATTTCTTATTTTCTTTCGACGATTTTCTGCCGATTAGTATAAGATTTCATTTTGCACTGATGCTGAGCAATTTTGGTTTACTTACAGTTCACAAAAATGAATTAGCTGCACTTTTCTCATTTCTGCCTTATTCAATTTGTCTGCTTTTTAGAGGTCAACTATTGTCATTGACTGATATGCAAAGGCAAGTTTTTTGAATACTTTTAATTGCATGCATGTTGTTTTCTTATATTCAAACTAGTAACTTGTGAACTTCAATTTTCAAAAAAGTAACTTACATTGAAGAGTCAAGAAATAGTGTATTTTTGCTTCTTATCAAACAGCTGAGAAGTCAATCTCTGATCTCTCACTCTCTAAGCTTATGGTAAACAGATAAGTCTGGCTAGGCATCATACTTGAATGGACTTTGTAGGTTCAACATATGGAGGAAGTTCCAAAGGCATGTCTTCATCAACATCACCATATAAGAAATCATTGGCAACATCAAGTTGTTTCAAAAAAGAAGACATTTTAAGTCTTTGAAGTAAGCAAGAGCTTTTCTTATTTGAGGAGGTCATTGAGTAACCAGAACATCAGGTTCACCAGCAGGTGTATTAAGTTCTATAGACGTAGTTATGTGTTAGAGTAAACTTTGAGTTTGAGACAGTAAGTAAATTCTACACTCTCAAAACTCAAAGTTCCCCCGGATCTATTGAGATGTTAGTCTACGTAGTTGCAAATAGAAGATATCCAGTTTACAACAAAAAATTGAGAGTACCAAATTGTAACCAATATACCTAATGTGAGTTAAGATTTAAAAATGCCTAATTGAAGTGGTTATGTTGGATAGTTGAGCTGGCGTATTTGGGATGAGTGTTACAATTTGCATTAGCTGAAAAGGGTATTAAATATGAGTACAAGGAAGAAGGTCCCAGTTCTCATCCATAATGACAACCCATTTGTGAATCTGCAATTATTGTGTAGTATATGGATGGATGAGGTTTGGAAAAATAAAGCTCCAACCATGCCCTATCACCCTTATGAGAGTGCTCAAGCTAGATTTTGGGCTGATTACATTCACAATAACATACCTAACTTCTTTGGTTTCTTTTGCTCTCATTTTCACTCAATTTTGGTGGCTTCTCTTCAAAACTTTGAGATTGATGTTCATGTTATATTTCCTATTATCCTCTCTCAACTCTGTGTTAGGAAATTTGAAATTGAATTTCATCCTCTCCTTTTTAACTTCTGAAATTAAATTTCATCCTCTCTTTATTATTAGCTTACCAAAAGAAATATATAGAAGAGTACTTTATTGCTTGGTAAACTATAAATTAGCTAAGTAACTGTTATTGCAACAAAAATATTAGAGCTTATGTCATAAAGTTTATTTGTATTCAAGCTTTACTACAGTAAATTTTTGAAAGAGACCAAGGATGCAGGTGCAGTGCAGAGAGAAATTCAAATGAGAATTGAAAACTTTAAAAACTCATAGGCAAGCAAGACAGTATGTATGGTTTAGCAATTCTACTGGTGGTTTAAAATATCAGAGACAAATACTGTCGTCAAGCAGTTGAAGGCTTTTCATTTAGGTCCCATATATTTAGAGTAAACAACCATTTCGATCCCTGGATGTGTGAATTGCTATCATTATATAGTCCTCGAATGTATTGGCTGCTTAGTCCATATATTTAGCAAGCAACTGTAGGAGTGAAGTTTTAAGAGGTTTTATTTGCACTAATTAATTTTATTGGTACTGGTACTCTTTGGCGTGTAATTATTTGCAGGTTAACTAAGCAGTGCGGTTTCCCCATGTATTGACTGGTTTACCATGTCCCACAACGGTTTCTCCACCACCATTCGTTTTTTAAGATCTGTTGGTATGAATTTTGTTTGGGTTGTGGTTGAAGATGATTTTTGGGGTTTTTTCATAAAGCTTGTTGTTGTTGTAGTACCGGAAATGGATAAGGGTGTGGCTGCCATATGATTGGGTTGCTGCAAACTTGAGGGTGAAAGTGTGAAAATGAGTGGATTTAAGAATGAGGTGGAAGAAAAAAAACAGAGAGGAGGTTAAAGTTTGAGAAACAAATAAGATTGATTGGATTTGAGAAGATGAAATTTGATGATGTGTGAATGATGATAAACAAACCCAGGAAATGCCACGCCTCTTCCTTTTTCCGTTTCTTTTAATTTTTAATTTTTTTTTTAATCTTTTTAATTTATAAATGATTATGTGGCATTTTTAATTTTTTTTAATTTAATAATTACACACGTGGCCTGCCATATAGGCGTTGACCAAGTCAAAATTGACCTAAAGGACTACTATTGCAAAGGGGCTAATTCTTGGGGACCAAAATTGTAGTTTTTGTACATAAGGAGCTAAAATTGCAAATTTTTGAAAGTTAGGGGGAAAAAGTGCACTTTAGCCAAAGAAAAAATGTGACACGTTTTTTTTTTTTTGAAAGGCCAAAAAGAAGATTTATTATAAGGCATAAGACATGCCAGAAACACAATATACAATGAGGCTCGAAAATGTGACACTTATTCCTGTCCAAACCTGTTCATGGGATTCAAGTTTAAGTATGCTTACCTAATGCACATTTAATCCAAGACATGTAGCAAGGTTAAATTTAAGGGTTCAGATTTTATTTTTTAATAAAAAATAAGAATTGTGACCGGCGCACGAACTAGGACATTCTAGTCCGGCAAGCCAATTTATTCTACTTGACAAACTATAAATTAAAAACAATTCCAATTCGGTTTTCACTTCAATAAAAATATTTATTGAAATTTCGACAGAGTTTCCCTTGTACATTCAACATTTTCAAGATATGAATCCTGTTTTAAAAACCTGTTTCATCATCCAGTATCTCAAATAACATTTTTCTCATACTTGTAGATAACACATCCTAGACTACCAAATAGCTGCAGATACATCAATAGACACTGAAATATAAATATACAAAGAGAAGCCAACCAAGAGGGCCTACCAAAAGTGACACTGCGAAAACTTTGAATCTGCTTGCAGCTTTCTACTTAGCTGCTTAGGAATCTGGAAAAAAAATAGAAAATAAAAGAGTAAGTCACGAGGACTTAGTGAGAGACAACAACCACTACCAACTAGAAGGGAAACACACAAGGGCACGATTATTTACTTTTCTCAAAATCTAAGTCAATTTACAAATCTAGTAGCCGTATATAATTCTAATAATCCGCAACCGTTTATACATATGATAATCCCCACATTTTAAATATTTCCAATCAAATAGTTATACTTCAACTAAAATCCAACATTGTAAAGACATGAAAATAAATTTACAAGCCTTTAAAAATAAATTGCCGAAAATCATAACAAAAGCCTTTAAAAATATATTGCCGAAAATTTTGATAAAAGCCTTTAAAGAAAATATAGAAAACTCCGTTTAGTAAAAATGATCAAAATAATCAACTTCAAATAGAATATAAAATTACATTCAATTTGATTATACCAAAATAATCAACTTTAAAGAAACTATAGAATTTCAACTTTAATGAAAATAATCAATGGGTGAATCGAGAACTAGCTCCATCTCGTTGATAGCCCTCTCCTCCTAATGGTGGCCTTTCCATAGGGGCGGCTCCATCTAACGGATAACTCTTTTCTCTCGACTCAAAACAAAAGTGTTTTTAAAGCATAGTGAAATCAATTTAGTGAAAATAATCAAAATGGGTGAATCGAGAACTAGCTCCATCTCGTTGATAGTCTCCTCCTCCTAATGGTGACCTTTCCATAGGGGCGGCTCCATCTAACGGATAATAGCTCTTTTCTCTCGACTCAAAACAAAGTGCAAAACATTTTCAATTAAGGAGATTACCTCTCATTGATAGCCCTCTCCACCTAAAGGTGGCCTTTCCATAGGGGCGGCTCCATCTAACGGAGTAACTCTACCTAATTGAAATCTAGGTGCAACTAGGTCGTCGTCATTATAACCGTAATTTTCAAAACACCATTCTTAAAATATACGTTTAAAATCAAATTTCGCAACATAACAAAACTTATATCAAAATACGTTCATCAAAACTCAATCGAAAATCTACTACTTATCATCACAAGTAAATCCAAATCCAAATCCAAATTGCGCACATATTAATATTGAATCCTTTCAAAAACGCATATTTCAATCCCTCTACTTTATAAATCGCAAGTAAAATCCAAATCCAAATAGAGCGCATATTAATATCGAAAGTTTCCAAAAACATATATTTCAAAACA
>Ga0315915_1010706_pt1 | contig 10090 bp, 9 predicted proteins | sample MpolbnodulesMG_FD_207738 | JGI IMG/M metagenome (GOLD analysis project Ga0315915, IMG submission 207738) | Medicago polymorpha root nodule microbial communities from Los Angeles, California, United States - branched nodules | ecosystem: Host-associated > Plants > Roots > Nodule | place: USA... | reverse complement strand
CAACGTTCCACCAGGGAAATAGCGAAGAAGCAGATTCGCACGGAGGAGGTTGAAGTACGTTTGTCGGAGAAAGAGTTTTCAGGGAGCAAAATTGATGGCGAAATCGCCTTCGGTGAAACCAGACGAAGAGAAAGCACCAGAAATGCCCGGAAATGGGACCGGAAAGATGGTCGTTACGGCGGAGAGAGAAACCGTTACGGTGGACGGAGCGACTCATTGATGAGAGAGAACAGAGCTTTTTTTCTTTTTACTCATTTTAGACTAATAATCGATCACTTTGATGCTTAACTTACAATTCAGTATTGTATCATATTTTAACCATCACAATTTTCTATTAGCTTATGGTTGTTTGTATAGATTGAACTTGAATTTTAACTCTATGAACAGAAAGTATGAAATATATTTTGATGTTTTACACTCACCTATGGAATTTGTGAGGATGCAGATTTAAAGTTGTTGCCTGAGTTATCAGAAAAGCTGCACAATCTTCCTGTTAGGCCATGCTTCGCGGTTATGATGGCATTTGCAGAGCCTCTGTCAACGGTATGATTAAGCTATACAACTCTGAGCTTCCTTATATTCTATAGTTTGCTGATGTGTGAGCTTTACATGGTTCATTTGATTTTGAAACCATTTCATCTCATATTTGGTTTTGGCGTGATGATTTTTTATTTCTTTTTTAACTGTGAAGCTTGATTTCTTGTTCGTTCTTCCTTTTTTTCATTCACGAAGTTATGAAACTTGATTTCCTGTATGAAAAAACTGAATAATAGCTTGGCAGGAATAAATTTGTGTTAATTTTTGTAACTTGCAAATTCATAAAAAATATAATGCGAATTAACTATTACAACGTAAAACATGTGATGTTTGTCCTTGTATTGTCTGTGTTAAGATTGTTAGTAAAAAGAAGGCCTCCCATTGTGATTAATCCAAGAGAGCATGAGACAAAAGTTATGTAGCAGTTATGAAATGGGACAGCAGTTAGTAGTTATTGTATTTTATGTAATTACAAATAAGAGTTTAGGACAGTGGAGGGAATTGGGGTTATTTGTCAATAGGTTGGTTCGGAGAGGCTAGACTCTCTAATTCCTAGAGGTTGGGTTAGTTACTCGTAGTTATTGTATTTGAATTACAGAGGTTTGTATTTCTCCCAGTTCTTGTAGCCAACTCTGCAGAAGTTATTCTCAGAGTGTTGTTGATTATAATATCAATTCTGTTAAGTATATACTGTCTATCCCTTACCTGTATATTCTAGTTTTATCAAAGATATTCCATTTATAGTGTTGTTTGGATTGACTTATCTACTAATATAAGCCCTTGTGAGACTGTCCGGGAAAACTCATGAAAAAAGCTATGACATGTCCATTTGTTTTCAGCATATTTTTACAAGTTGTCCAGAATAGCTTATGAAAAAGAAATTGATTTGATTTTATCTTTTATCATAAAAACAGCTCATGTATAAGCACTTATGTTCTAAGCGCTTAATTATTTTGTTTATCGAAACAGGGCTATAATTAAGTTAAGGCTTTGTTGACTATTTTTAATCTTCCATATAAGAGTAGGACCATTTATTGTGGTGTAAAACCAAAGGATCTTAATCTACAAAATTCAATTTTATGTTCAGATTCCAGTTAAAGGCTTCTCAATTAAAAATTCTAAAGTTCTAAGTTGGGCTTACTGTGATAGCAGGAAGCCAGGCCGTTCTACTGCAAGGTATTTGTTTAATATCACATTACTCGATCACATATACATATTGTTAGTCAGTTTCCATTGTTTACGGTCTCTGAGGTGTCAACTCAATGGTAAGAGTTGACTTTGTCCCCTCAAGGGACAGAGTTCAAATCTTACAAGACAGTTGTAAAATATTAGTACCACCATTATTAATAATAATCTCCACTTTCCCAATGTTTTTTTTAAAAAAGGTTTCCATTGCTTACAAGATTGCATCTTTATTTTACAGTGAAAGATGGGTTCTTCATTCAACAGCAGAATATGCAGAGAGTATAATTGCTCAAACGGGACTCAAGAAGCCCTCAGACGTTACATTGAATAAAGTGGCTGAAGAGCTTTTCCAAGAATTTCAAAGGACAGAGACTAACATATCACAACCTTTTTTCAAGAAAGCCCATAGATGGTAAGTTAATCTTGGTTGAATGCTATTCACATGTCATGGACGTATATGATATTTCTAGCTAGCATTACATTTGATCGTTAGAACCTTGAGAGAACTATCTCAAGTTCTAAACTTGAGATAGTGGATGTTGATTCATCCGTAATTATTTAAGTATACACCTAAGTGCACCCGCTCCAAAACATGAACCTCTTTGTTGAACTTACTATAGCAAGTTAAGTAAGTTGAAAAGGTGAAGTGCTTTGTGTCCATGTCCATGGAGGTCAAAACCAAAATCTAGTATTCCAAGTGGCAGTGTTTGTTTCACTCATTGAGTCAAATAACGGGCAAGCCTCAGAAATGTTCCTACACTTGGTGTTCATGTCTATCAGAGCTGCTTAGACAAATGCTTTGCTCAAGATGTGTGCTTTTTATTAACTGATGGATCCATATTCTAAAATTTAGCAATCATGGTTGAGCACAATCTGAAAGGATTTTGGAGTGAATTCAGTGTTGTCATTTCGTGAAAAAGAGAGATAGCCATCTGTATTAAACATTCTGCGCATAACCCATAATCTTAGTTCAGTTGAAACATTCAGAATCAAAATGGTACCAGAATTTACACTAAACCCTGAATAGAGCGAGCCAAACGCAGATGACCAAAGGAAGAAGGCAGTAGAATCAAGCCAACATCTATGCCCTAGCTGACTTTCTCTCCAGACACAACAAACTCTCTCAAAGCATCACAGAACATTCAGTCTCATCGCTGAAAGTAAATCCCAAAATCATGGCATTTTATGCTATTGAGTCTGGTTTACTGACCATCCTGAACAACAATTGTGCCGTCTTGCAGGTTACATTTAGTTAGTTGCTTACTTAACCTGTTTATCAGGTTAGTAAAGAGGTCCATGTTTGGACCTGATGCATGCTAAGGCATTAAATAACAAGAAGGTTTGGATCCTTCATAAGCCAGAGAAAGCTCTGAGCACCAGTTGAAACAAACAATACTACACAAATGCCCCTCACAAACCTCTCTTCAAAACCATATAAAGAACTCTACATTCGATTTCCCCAACCAACTAGATATTGACGAACTCTACTCAAACCACTCATCGTCATCACGGTCTAAGATAAGCATATTATACTTACTGCCTTGTTAATGGAAGAATACTAACTTTTCAGATAGCTCTAGAAACTTAATTCGTTTAGGATATGACTTGCGCACAGAAAGGGTTATTATGAATCACATTATACCTTTGTAACTACTTTGTTCTGCTATTTTTTATTTTTTTGGCTAAATTACATCAGGGGTCCTTTAAGTTTAAGGTTTGTAACAAATTGGTCCTTTATGTTATTTTTGTCACACATAAGTCCTTTAAGTTTGAGGTTTGTAACAAATTGGTCTTTTAAGTTATTTTGGTCAGACATAAATCTTTTAAGTTTGTAAACATTTTCAATTTGGTTCTTCTGTTGACCAAACATTACAAAAACGATGATGTGGCAGAAGAACTAAATCGCAAACATTTACAAACTTAAAAGACTTATGTGTGACCAAAATAACTTACTTAAAGGACTTATGTGTGACCAAAATAACTTAAAGGACCAATCTGTTACAAACTTCCCCTGATGTAATTTAGGCTTTTTTTTTTTTACTTTAACATTTGAATCCGAAGAGAATAAAAAATAGTAATAATTAGTACTAGTAATACTATTATTTGATGCTTATTTACGTCCTGTTTGGATAAACAACTTAATTAAGCGTTTATAGCACAAAAATATACAAAATAAGTACTTATGACTTAGCTATTTCTCTAACAAAAAAATAAATAAAGTTAAATTGTTTCATATAATCTATAAGTTGTTTTCATTAGCTATCCTGGAGAACTTATATGAAAATAAGTTGAAAACAACTTATGAATTCGTCATAAATTGTTTCCATAAGTTCTCCCAAACTGTCTCGGAAGTGTTTATGTCATTATCAGTAGTTAAGTTGAAATAAGTCAATCCAAACATGCTCTATAAGAGAAGTTGAGAACTATTTTGTAATCATGTTGGTTGATTTTGTAGGGGGAGTGCATTTCCAGCTGCTAGTATTGCCCAAGAGGAAAAATGTCTTTGGGACAGAAACAAGAGACTAGCCATATGTGGTGACTTCTGTGTTAGTCCCAATGTTGAAGGTGCCATAGATAGTGGATTGGCAGCAGCTTTAAGGCTTAAAGATATCAGTTCCAGCTGTTTATAGTTGAAGTATTGAAGCCTTTGAACATTATCATTTCTAATTTTCCAAACTTTAGTGTGAATTTGTTCTGGTTTACTTTTTTCTGGGAAAATTTGTTTAATATTTTTATTCAAGACATAGTTGTATTATATTTAGTGTGTTCGGAAAACATCAAAATTACTTGGAGCAAAAGCTACATATTGGAACTTCTAAAAATTTAAGTGGGAGAGCTATAAACTCACGGTGGCGATTGCTCACCGCTCACCCAAGGCTAGTCTACTATAGCTGTGAATTTGTGGTCATGATATTGTTGAAAATGCAAGTCTTGAGTTAAGTGATGACAATGTATGTGTAAAGATTTGTACACTTGCTGTCTTAAGGTTTCATTATTATGCTGTCTAATATGATTTCTTTGGTTTGTAATGACTTATATCATTTGGTACTAATTAGTTATGGTTGATTGGACTGTGAGACTTTTAAGAAAAGGAAAAACAAATAACACAAAACTTTGCCATACAAAACTCAGTATTCAATTATCCATTATATCAAGGCTTGTGTTGTTTACATAAAAAAGAAGATATGTATGCATATATAAGTTCAACTAATAATTCACTAATTCCATCATTAACCCATCATATTAGTCCCCTGATTAGACAAATTTTTGTAATATTATTTGAGATCCAAAAAAGTTCTATACGGATTTTATTAATTAATTCTTTTTGTATAATTATATCTGATATTTTTAATGGAAAGTTAAAGACCTTTGTACAAAAAAAATTCCCCTTTCACATATATTTTTTTGGATAGCACATGGGTGACATAAAATTTGGTGACATTGGTGACATTGACCAATTACAATGTCACAATGTTTGTGACAGAAAGAGAAACACAAGCATGTGACATTGTGATTGGTCAATATCACCAATATCACCCAGATGTTACTGAAGTGCTATCCTATTTTTTGTGATGGATAATAATTAAAAGAGGTAATATCCACGTCTGATCCCTCAAGATGAGTTTGAAGATTTTGTTTGTTTTCACCTGCCAAAAAATTCATTGGTGAAAATTTAATCTCATTATTTTAAGATAATGTTTGCAATACCATATCCTCCATATACCATAAATTCCATGCCACGTGGCACAAACAAAATCACAAATCCATAGTGTCTACTCTATATTATTATCACATAAAAAGACCTTGTTTTGTTGTCCATACCAATTACAAAAAAAGAATTTGAAATGGCATCTTCAATGATGGCTTCTGTGAGTTTGAAACCAACTCCTTTCAGTTTCACTGTTGAGAAATCTTCAGTTAGAGGACTTCCTTCCCTTTCAAAGCCCTTCAAAGTTGTTGCCAGTGGTGTCAAGAAGATTAAGACTGACACACCTTATGGTTAGTTCATTACCACCTTTTTTTTCTTAGTTCAATTACATGCATGCATACATATATTATTGTTGATTATGATTATTTTATAAACTACTATATATAACTTTTTTTCACTTTCTAATTTTGTTAATATGATTTTAGGAACTGGAGGTGGCATGGCCTTGCCCGATGGAAAAGATGCTTCTGGCAGGAAACAAAAGGTGTGTTTAATTTTTTATTTATTTTGGTGGAATTTTATGTAACATATATAATTGTATAAAATATATTAACATAGGCTTGTGGTTGAATTCAAGTATTTAACTTAATAAACTTTTTTTTGAGGTTCAATTGTACTAGAGAATCTAAGTTCAGATATGATTGAAATAACCATAACCATAAGTCAGATTTTAGTTATCTTCCGATCGAACTACGAATTATCAAGATTTATTTCCATGGGAATGCCAGAGGGTTAAAACCAAAAAAAATAGTAATTTATTCAACTTTTGGCTTTGGACTCTTGGTCTACAATTTAATTCTTTATAACCCTCTCTTCTATCTAGTTTCTTATATGAAAAACTAAGTAGTTTCTAAGGTATAGGAAAATTTATCATTATAGTCCTTAACATCTTAACCACATAGGCTAATTGAATGGATTTCACATGATTCAGAGATTAAAAAGAGAGTGATTCTTAAGGGATTAAGTTGAAGATTTATTGTTTAATTTAAACATTTATTTATAGGTAGTAAATACAACTTAGGAATATGTACTTGTTTTTTTACACAGATTATTTTTATAGTGATATCCAAACATATAAAGTTTCTCACAAGATAAAGTAAAGTGGATTTTATAAGAATCTAATGAAATACATTAAGGAAAAGAAAATATTAATTAACTTAACTTTCATGTTTATGATAACTAGAACATTGTTATCTATTATTTGAGTGTCCCTAATATTTTTGGGCTTTCTGGATTGTTTGTTTATAGTTTTCATCTCATCTCATCTTCTAACTTCTGAATTTCAATTTTATTCAGGGAAAGGGTGTTTACCAGTTTGTGGACAAATACGGTGCTAATGTTGATGGATACAGGTAACTTACTTTCATTTTTTCTGAATTCTAGGTCCAGTTTTGTTTACATATTTAATAACATAGTTAAGTGAAATAATTATGTAATGAGAGGAACTCATCTCAATTATACAATCATGATATAGGCGGTCAAAATTATAACATTTTTTTTTTTTAATCAAATTATTATGATCATTCATGCATTATTATGTAATCAAGACTAATGTCTCTCATATTTGGACTGATACTCTAGTAGCTCATACATATAAAAAAAAATAATTGGAGTTCAATCTAATTAAGTAATCAGTTCAAAACTAATGTCTCTCATGTTATGGATATTGATTTTAAATTATTAATTATTTTCATTCAATTATATAGACTTTGACCTACTTATTCAAAAATCAAAATGTAATTTTCCTGTTTTATTATGCAGCCCTATCTACGAGCCAAAGGACTGGTCTCCAACCGGTGATGTCTACACTGGAGGTAAGAAACTTCTTTTTTTTTTGGGTAACTTTGATGTCTTAAAATTGACTCCAACATAAAATAGCATGAACTGTAGGGATTTATTGTCCTCTAAAGCAATGTTTTAAAAACTGGATCGAGCCAATAAGTTCAGCTCATTGAAATGGGAATCAATTACTGCGCTGGTTCAGAACTGAGCAATTCGTTTTAAACGATAAAATAAGTAAACTGATGAACACACCTATTGTTGATGTTATAATGTGATCATGAATGTGTTAGAATATCATCAAGTATTGATTTTTTCATCAATGATTCAATTTTTATTTTTATTTATAAAGTGGATTGTTTACATTATAAAGTGCATTTTTATTTTTATTTTTGGTTCAACCTAAAAACTATCTTCGCTTTTTACAAATTACAATGTTTTGAGTGTCATGTTATCAACTATTTCAAGATCGCATTGGCTATACAAAGATTTTCTTGATCAAATCCAAATGTTAAAGAACATTTTTTTTTCCTAGCAATAGTATGATAACAAAATTTCACAACTTGCAGGTACGACTGGTTTGGCTATCTGGGCAGTAACTCTAGCTGGTCTTCTAGCTGGTGGTGCACTCCTTGTCTACAACACAAGTGCTTTGTCACAATAGACTCTGCTAAGTTGATATTTGTGTTTCAATATTCCATGTAGCTCTAAAAATGAAGGATATACTCATCAATTACTTTGTGGACATAGTTCCTTCTGTTCTATAAATATTGTGTGGATTTGAAGAAAAATCTTTGTTTATATAACCATGCATATCTATGGGTCATCAACATGTTAATCCATGAACAGAAAACATGCATTGTTTATAAGTGATAGTCTACTCTACTTCTTAAAAGAACATGGAATATAACTACTGTCAATGTGTCATTTTACGATCTATGTGAAAATTCTCTCAAAAATAAAATAAAAAAATCTATGTGAAAAGTATACTGAGATTGCAACATTTCAATCCACTCCACTTCACAAAAGAACAAGTATAAATATTAACCGTAAGAAATAAGGAACGTAGCTATTGATTACTGTCATGATGCATTATTGAGTTGCAAAATCTGATTAATCTTGAGGCATCCCATCGTAAAGAAGTTGCTTTTTTTTTTTTTTTTTTTTATAGTAATGAAGTGCATGTATGTAGTACTATTACTTATGTCACAAAATCCTGGGCATGGATCAATCAATAAACAGAATACAAAAAATTCTCTCTGAATCATTCTGTACTTGCAAAAGTACAATAATCGTAATTAGGGTTTAGTCTGTATTGGTCATGCCTTGAGAATGATCCCAAGAGGGGTATTTATAACCGTTTGTGGACTTGTGTTTCCGTGACTTAGGCCCCAAGTAACTTGGGCCCTAAGTCGGTTCCAAGGGTTTCTAGATGTTTTTAGAAGCATTAGAGGCGGCGCCCATGGGAGTCAGGACCCTTTTGGAGGGACATCGGTCCTTAGAAGTATATTTGGCGGTCCACATTCAAACATAATCATTTCATTTAAGTATTTAGCCTTTGGCTTATGGAAATCTTCCTTGTTATCTTTGATAATACTAGTACTTGTACATTAGATTCAAATGACACCTAATGTAGGAAAAGAATGTGTTTTCATGCTGTAAGCGGTCTCGGCATTAATCAGTTTCAAACAAAATCCACCGTTAATTTGAGATCGGAGGCTAAAATGTAAAGCACATAATGCGGGGAAATTCAAATCGCTAGTACATATCCTCAACCTCAGTCAGTAAAAGATTTATCAACAATTTTTCATGATATTTGTCTTGCAAAAACTTTTCATGATATTTTTAAATAAAATGAATTTTCTAGATTATACACCAATAGCAATCTGAAAAGGTAATTCAATCAGTGACCACACTGATGCATATAATACAAATCTACAACTAAACATCAATACGCATTGTTCATTTCTGTTGGGTCACATCACACATTCATGCAAAGAAACAAATAGGATTTTCAAGCGCTCCCATTAGGTATTTTCATTCATGCAAACAAACTAACAGATCAAAGTTGTGATTCAATTCTATGCTTTGTTTTTGTATGCAGTTAAAGAACTAAACTCATATTATAAAACGTTTATGTTTTACATGATTAGTTTTTAAAAGGTTCTTTCTTACTTCTTCCCATGCATGAAACCATGAAGAAACAACAACTAAATTTTAGCTTTCTCGGCTTTATGCTCTTGATCTCATCTTTCATGGTAAGGAACCTTCTATTTTGATTTTTTTTCTTCTTTTCGATGTGATGGTTCAAAGTATCAATTTATTGTTTCATCATATCTAAAATGGGTGTTCTTCAAATGCAGTTGGCAACCACAGCCATATAGGTGTACTGAGAACAAATCCTTCTTGATTGCTGCCTATGACACTATGACATCATCATCATTGTTGACTTCCCTTAATTCATGCATAACTATTATTGTTTAGGATCAACTATCATTAGTCAGTATAGATGACTTACCTTATTCATGCACATTTGTTTTCCTCTACTGTAATTTCAATTCAATGCATTTAATTATCTTGTAAATGCTTTTGATTACTTTGTAAAGCTTGGACAGCCGTGTGTAAACATACAACAGAAATATATCAACCTTTGTTATTATTATATGGTATCAGTTTTGCCATTTGCTTAACAGCATATCATTTTTTTTTTCGATCCTACCATGACCACTTCATCCTCCACCACTGCTACCTCTATCATATCCTCTGAGCAAAAGGATCTCATAGAATTTAACACCACAACTCATCTTCCAATCAAACTAACATCCAAAAATTACCCAGCCTGGTTCAAACAAATCAATTCTCTTCTCATAGCTCGTGACC
>Ga0315915_1010703_pt1 | contig 10091 bp, 7 predicted proteins | sample MpolbnodulesMG_FD_207738 | JGI IMG/M metagenome (GOLD analysis project Ga0315915, IMG submission 207738) | Medicago polymorpha root nodule microbial communities from Los Angeles, California, United States - branched nodules | ecosystem: Host-associated > Plants > Roots > Nodule | place: USA... | reverse complement strand
CTTTTTCTTAACAAAAAAAAAACAATATAACTAATATAATATCTTTCAAAAAATATAACAAAAATAATATACATTCTTTAAAAAACAAAAATATTATAAATTCTTATCTATGACACCAACAAGATAGGATTCTTATGATCAAATTTGCTTACGTGTATGATTGGAAGAACAAAAACCAACCCAAAATGATCTACATGACACTTAAAAATATTAAACACTTTTAGAGGGGAATTTAAAAGTGTCTTAAAAAAATTGCTTTGTCATTATGCTATTTTATGCTCAGGCGCAGGAGACTTGCTGGAGGTGTGTTAGAGCTGTTGTTTTGCGCTTATGTGTAGCATGTTTATGCCAGACGCAAATGTGCAATCAGATCTATAAAAAGACAATTTTAACCTTAGTTTTGAGTGTGAAAATATGTGAATTTTGGGGAACCAAAAGAAGGGACTCTTTGAAAAGGGTTGGTGCCTTCTTGAGAAGGATTCATGGGGTGGAAACAGAAGGATTCATGGGGTGTAAACACGTGAGAGGTGAGATTGAGACAAACTAGAATTTACCAAAAGAAAAGAGGAGATCTTAGGAAATCAAAGGCTAAAGACCGGTTCTTTTTTAGGATAGAAACTAGTGTTGAGAAACAAATATAACACCTTGGGTATAGAAATCATTAGTCTCTTTGTTTGTGGGAAGGGATTTAGAAAAGGGTAGAAATTAGGCTTTCTCTCAAAGAGCTGGTTGGAGGCTAATTTCTTGTAATCCTTGTATCTCTTTGTAAAGAACTAGAGGAGTCAAACTTCGCTCCATTTAACAACCCTCCATTTATCCCTTTTCATTTCATTGATGTGTAAAATTTGGCAAATGTAAAATTAAGGGTTGGGATTAAAAGCTCTAGCATAACCACTGGTTTTATGAAAAATAAGATACACGCTTTTGCAACAAAACACACGTTTTTCCTTTCTAAGAAACATAATAGACACTCCTTCCTCCTCCTCTCAGCAACATCGTTGCACACTCTCGCTGACGCCGTCAGTTAGTCTCACCGTTGCAAACAGAATCTCAGTGAATCGAATCAATATAACCACAGAAAATCAAAGTTCAAAACATTTTGAATTAAATCACACTTATTTTTAAATTAATTAAATGAGCTTTTGATTCATCTCTGAATTGAACTTTGGTAAATCAATATAAGTTTCTCAAAATTCGATTCATATCATTAATAAATACGCGATTTGAAGGACAAAACGGCGACAACGAAATTCGCGACGACGAGTGATGACTGTACGTCAACACTAATATTTCTAGTCATGTTTGTGTCCTTTTTGTAACAAATAGAGAGTCAAATGCTTGTAATACATGGTTAAATCAGCTCAAGATGTGACAAGAGCATAAAACAGGATAAGTGGCAAGTTTTGCACAATTTGGAGAATAATGCAAGAATTTGAGCTACTGGAGAAATCGTGCCACGATGGACCTGTTTCGTGGCATGATTGAAGAACGTGGAACTTACCTTTTGTTACTGGAAATATCATGGCACGATGGATCGTGTAACGGCCACGATGGATTAGTAAGTTTGCTGCCACGCAGGATAAGTGAAGCAATCATGCCACGATGGTCGCGAAACGTGGCACGATGGAGACTCTACTGAAACCCTATCTATAAAAGCCAGATGCGAATTCAGAATAGGGGTTTGATTTTTGGTTCAGAGCATAGGCAATACCAGGAAACTGAAGAACACGCAGTGGATCTCACCCAACTCGTAGTTGGTTCTGATTTATGTATGTTCTATTGCTTCTATGTATTTGATTATGTTAGTTATGAGTAGGTAATCTTCTCGGTTGATTGAGCCATGATGAACCTATTGTGATATGTGAACCATGTAGTTGAAACTCTCTTTATTATCAATGAACTTCAGTCTTTATTCAAAATTATTTATGCTCAATGCTTTTCTTATGATTGTTTGCTTGACTATTAACCCTAGATTTTTTCAATCGCATGAATCAATCTTAGGTATTAATTGACTACTAGCCCTAGCTATTGAACCATGAATAGTAATTTTGTTTAACTTTACATATGAAACTATAGATAGGAGGTTGCGAGTTATGACTTATGGATTAACGTACTTAACATGCTTCCGCGGTTATTCAATCAGTTTAAGAGATTAAAAGGTTATAACTTAGGAAAGGGTTTTGAGTCAAGAGATTGATCAAAACCACTTGGTTAATCTGTCGTAAAGAATGAGTGATCATTGAGAGTAAAGAGAGATAAATTATTCACATTAAGCAATAGAGGATTCACCGGCTTAATCATCTGTTTCAACTTAAATTTCAATCCAAATTAATTGTTTACATTAAATTTTTATGCACAAAAATTCAACTGCCTAGGGCAACCCATAAATTTACTACATCCTTATTTATAACGAAATTGCTGAGTAGAAATTAACAACGGTCCTCGTGGATACGAATTATTTATTACTTCGATAGTATTGGTACACTTGCCAAATACCTATCAGCGAGATTGACGGTGAGTTGTGTGACGCGGTGTATGGAGCATAAGGGAGTAGCTCGCGGCGGCGGAGGGCGAGGATTTACTGTAATAGTGAGAGACAACCATGATAGTGAAAGGAGGAGGAACGTGGGTATCATTTTTGAGAAAGAAGAAGAAAGGAGCATGTTGTTTTATTTTTCATCAGAAAAGTGCTTATGCTAAAGCTTTTAATCCCAATCCTTGATTTTACATTTGCCAAATGTCACACATCAATGAAGTAAAAAGGTATAAATGGAGGGTTGTTAAATGGAGCGAAGTTGGACTCGAACTGGAGAGCTACTCTCTTATTTGGTTGAACTGGGTAAACAATTGTGTGTCGTTCCTCTTCTCTACTACCCTTTTATTTGTTGTTCTTTTATTCAATTGTGGTTTTGCATTACATTGTTGGTATTGATTGCGATCTATTTGGTTATTTGTTGTAGCTGACCCTTCCTCCACCCGTCAAAGCATTGCTGTGAGTTTTTTTAAACGATTTCAGAACAAAAATCAATATTTAAAAATTGTCTAAATTCTAACGATGACTAAGGTCGTACTTTGGAAGTAAAAACTCTCTTCCTTGTTCTTATGGTTGAGACAAGATTGATTCGTTCAAAGTTTAGTCCAATATCCCAAAAACTTAAATTTCAGAGTTTGTGTAAAAACCGTGCGATATCCGTTTGAAATATATTTGGGACGGAACTATGATTTATGACACGGTTTTTTCGAACAACGCCCTGTCTGTCCGAATTTCGTCCGAAAAAACTGAACTCCGTGGAAAATGACCGTAAATTTCGTCCCAAAACAGTCCGAAATTCCTTTCGAAAGTGACCTTTTTTAGTAATGAGAGGAATAATGTCGGTGCTTTAAAATTTAACTCAAATTTGTTTTCTTTTATTTATTTTTAAACCGACACTGGTTAAATCAATATTTTTTTTTGAAGAAATTAAATCAACATCTTATCATGAGGACGAGAAAGACAATGAATGTTTACTTTGAGAGGACAACATCTCAAAGGTATTTTTTTTATGTATTGGACTATTGGTATGTAGATTAATAATTGTAGCCCTGGAAAGTACTTGCAAAAGTAACGATTATTACAGGTTGGCGGACTCCAGTAAATGAACTTGAGAAAGAGTAGATATAGGGTTATTACACGTTGATCTTGGTGTAATCCTCCTCTGCAACACTTCGATATGGCACAACCAGCTTTCCTTCAAATTGCTCAATATAAAGCTGGAATTGTGCCTGTATCATTTAGAAGGTATGTAAAAACCATCAATTTGGGATTGTTTTCAAGCTTTAACAGAAATTTGAAATTACAACAGAAATTAGAGACAAACAATAAAATTGATCGACAAATTTGAGGTCTCAGAACACTGAGACGGATTTTTGCTTTTGCCTTCTCTAAACTACGTCAACTTTTTGCAGTAGTTTATACAATTATGAATGATCAATTCTACCCTCATTTGATACTATAAAGAGTACTGTTAAACTGTTATATACTTTTAAAACTGTTAAACTGGAGTATTCACACTAGGGTAGTATATATGGTGGACTACAGATTGAAAACTTTTATATACTTTTTTATGATTAGGAGTCAAACAAAGTACTCCGAGGTTTATAATTACACACTCTGCACACCAACCACTTGCGCTAGACCTTGGTGGTGAAAGACTTGTACATTATTTTGCATTTGATTAATTGTTATATCGTTGTGTCAAATGCTAACTAAATCATCAAGTTATAATGTTTAACAAGGCAGAAAACATTTTAACAATTACTACAAATTTCCCAATTTTATGTGGTTGAGATCTTTTCTAATTTGTTGTTATAATTTTCTACTAACTTACTAAGTTGTATTTTTCTTATTTGGTGATGATTGAAGAGTGTCATGTATAAAAAAGGGAGGAATAAGGTTCACAATCAATGGCCACTCTTACTTCAACTTGATTTTGATCACCAACGTCGCGGGTGCAGGAGATACCCATGCAGTGTCAATCAAAGGGTCCAAAACTAGATGGCAACCCATGTCAAGAAATTGGGGCCAAAATTGGCAGAGCAATTCCTACCTTAATGGTCAAAGCCTCTCTTTTAAAGTTACCACCGGTGACGGTAGAACCGTGACAAGCTACAACGTCGCACCAGCTAATTGGCAATTTGGTCAGACCTTTCAAGGGAGTCAGTTTTAGACTTTTGTAAAATGCAGGGTAGGTTATTGAAGAAGTTTGTAGTTTGTAGGTATTCAAAAAATCGTATTGCGGCTTTGGAATGGATTGTGGAGTTGGGTTTCAATCATGTACTTTTTTTCATGGACTCAAAGTTGGTTGTAGACCAGGTTAATAGACACTCGCGATAACACGAAAATAGACACTATTTTTGTTACATGTAGGATCCTAATTGGTTTATGTAACAATTCTTATGTGGAGTTTTCTAGGAGAGTGGTTAATATGATTGCTCATTGTCTAGCATAGGTGGTCATTCATCATATGTCATTTCTTGTCTTTATTATGACCTTTCAACATGTATTAATCATTTGATTTTCAATTATATGAATTAGTCTTTCCTCTTGTAAAACAAACATATTTAAAAATCGTTTAAAATTCTAATGACAATCGAAGTTATCCGCTAGAAGGAGAAACTCCCATCCTCGTCCTCGTGGTTGAGATAGTGACATGATCTATGCCGTGACAGTTAGACAAAACAAAACAAATAGCATATATTAGTGTCTCAAAATCTGATATTTATTTCTTTTTGTTTTAATCAAGCCGCAACAACACAGATTATATCAACATCTTAGTTGTGTAATCAAAGAGACCAGAGAATACAATGTACCACACTTTCTAGCAATTCCTACAAAACTATGAGCAATTCTATTGTTACATCTCTTAACATAAATTAAACTAACATTAGACATACTGAACAACAGTTTAAGACAGTTCTGCACCACAATATCCTTGTATTCCAGCTTAGTTTTCCCAAACACGCAGTTCACAAACATTTTGCATATTTTGTGTAGACATCAACCGGAGACACCATCGCAGTCCCATAATCTCCGGCAAAACTGGAGCCTTTGTCACATTCTCCCTCTTTGTTGAAGCTGCAGAAAGCGTCCCTTCATGGTTCCAGGCTTTCAACCCCATCAAGTGAAATGATCCTCAAAACAGCCTGCATCAATATTGATGTTAAGGATACCAACTGGCGAAGCACTCACATTTGTAGTATGCACTCGAACGTGATCCGATAAACTCTTGCTGCAGGCTCGGATTTTGCAAACTTGATTCAAGTGCTCAGCAAAAGTAGACACTTATTGATTTTAAAGTATGAATCTGACCTTTGTTAAATACAACATCATTGCAGTTTTTCCGAAGAGTGAGAGTAAATAGTTGATTGACAGTGTTGTCTCCAATTAATGTATTTCTCAATTGTCCAATAGGTAAGAAACTAATTACTTCAAAGTGAAATAGGTAATAAAAGACTTTGATTAAAAAAAAAAAATCCAATTCCTATGCAGAGCCAGAAAAAATTACCAATATACACAAACCAACTGTGACCAAGAAATTGAGCAGGTGATATACTTCCTTCCAGATGCACATTTTTCCCTCCAGCAAGACCACCTCCTATTATGCAAGTCCACGTCCACGAGGCATTTTCTTGGAACTCGAGTATTCGACGTCCTTGGGATCGTATCAGTGTATAATCAAATAAAATGACAGAGCCTGCATCCTTAAGAACTCATGGAGTACAGCATTAAAAGTAAATTGAAAAAGAAGAGAACAATCAAATAACATAACAATAGAGGTGGAGAAGTAAATACGCAAAGAACTCATAGTGGATGTATAAAGCACTGAAACGGACACAACATTGACACGAGAATGTTGACACCGGTAGTAATTTGAAAATTTTGAATAATTTAATATTATCATCAGAGTCATGACCGTGTCGGAGACCAATTGAGTAAGAATGATAAATGATTTGGATGGGATGCAATTGAGTGCAGAAAGAAATTAGGAGTCTGAATATTATGAAGTGGACAAAGAAGAGATCAAAGCCATGCAAAATATGCCATAAAAAAACAATAACCTAAAAATTAAGCGAAATAAACAGTTCAATAATTTAAAGCTAGGAAACATGATAATCAGTTTCACTTCCAGGTATGCACCTTCTCCAAGAGAAGCAACCTGTCAAAACCAAAATGATCAAAGAGACGTCTTGATATTTTTAAAGTTCTCCCATAATGAAAACATAAATAACATTGTCAACCATGAACAATGTAAGCAAAGGAAGCAATACAACAAATTCTAAGTCACAAAATGATTAAACAATACTCGATTAGTTGCAACTGAGCACCACGTCTGTGTTTGAAGGAACGTTTGGCAACCTTGCTACTGTCTATATCCACTTTCAATTTTGTATACTGAATAATTGCTGCATACTCTAAGGTCTAAACTTGCCTTAATCAGAAAATAACTCTAGCAAAAAGAAATAACAGCATATCAATATCAGAGAGATTTGAGAATGTAAAATAATATACAGAAAATAGTTTGCAAAAAATAGTCATTGTAAAACAATATAGCTTCACCCTTTGATCAAACAAAACAATTAAAAGTATCACGTCCTCCTTCAAACCTGCAAGCAGCAAGCAAAACATTCAAAAGAAGAAAAAGGCCAGAAAAAAATCATGACACAGACTCGAAATTATAATAGAGCCTCCAATATATTTCTCATTTGTCTAATAGGTATGAAATTAATCACAAACAACAAACGTAAAAAAAGGAATTTTATAAACAAATTTAAAATTCAAGTCTTTTACAGAACCAGAAAGAACAACCAATATTTCTCTAATAATGTGCCAGCTACATGCCCTGCGGTGCAAGTCCACATCCACGAGGCATTTTCTTGGAACTCGAGTCTCCAACGTCCTTGGGATCGTAACAGTGGGGGGCTATCTCCAGCAACCACTCTGGCTTTATCTCTGTGACCTGTCTCATATATTCCTTGGTTGTGAGTACTAGTTCATGGTACAAAACCAATCTGGGAATAACCTCTGCCATCCCTGAACTAGGATGTATGTGAACAGTTTGTAGATGTTTGAACCTTCGATAAGTACCATCCTTTTGCAGCTTTGCAGAGTTTGGGAAAAATCCAGATAATATGGATTTCCTGATGGCATCTAAATCATTGGGATTGGAAGTTAGTTCGATCTCAACCCTGTCCAGTAGACCTGCAAGTTGATCACGGATATCCCTAGCACGTTTCATACTTCTTACCTGTACATAATTCTCATAACACCATTGCGTTGAATAATTGGCCTCTTTCCATGAATTGTAGACCTTTAGATGAGCAATGTGGTCACCAACATCTCCGGTGTGAAAATTCATTCTTGCATTGTCTGCATGTACTTGTTTATCTCTCGGACGGTAGAATATTGAGTTTCCAACGGAAAGCATAGCAGCAATGGAGATTATCTCGTCAGAACACTTGTATTTTTCTGAAGCAACTATCATTTTTGACAACATAGGATCAAGTGGGAACTCTGCCATCCGTTTGCCTACCTTAGTTAACTTGCCATGCCCATTTAAAGCGCCAAGATTATATAAAAGCTCCATGGCATTCTTTATGGCCTCAGCTGGTGGCGGATCCATAAATTCGAAACTCAACAACTTGCCATACTCAATACCAAGACTATTTAAAGTTAAGACTACATTTGCAAGGTTAGTCCTTTGTATTTCCGGTGTCGTGTTATCATCCAAATCATGTTGAAAACTGTATGCAGTATACAGTCGGAAGCACTTACCAGGACCTGTTCTTCCAGACCGACCAGCTCTTTGCATTGCTGAAGCTTTTGAGATGGGAGTTACTAGTAAAGACTCCATTCCAGTCCTTGGATTAAAACATTTCATCTTAAAGAATCCTGGATCAATGACATACTTGATCCCATCAATTGTCAATGATGTTTCTGCAATATTGGTCGCAAGGACAACCTTTCTAGCCCCTTTAGGTGTGGGTTCAAATATTCTAGCTTGCAGTTCAGTTGGCAGATTGGCATATATAGGGCATATAATTAACTCGTCTAATTTAGTCCCCAAACCTCTCATCTGATACTTCAGGTTTTCTTCTACGCTTTCGATTTCTTCTTGACCAGCAAGGAATACCAATATATCTCCGTGAGGTTGAGTTGCGTGGATTTGAAGTGTTGTGACAATAGCAGCATCCATGTAGTTAGATACTGCTGTTTTGGAGTAGTGTATTTCAACAGGATACCGTCTCCCAGGAATTTTGAATATTGGAGCAAGATCAAAGTAGTTACTGAACTTCTCTGCATCAAGAGTGGCGCTTGATATCAGCAACTTAAGATCAGGCCGGGCACGAGCAACATCTTTAACTAAACCAAACAAAATATCAGTTGAAAGTGTTCTTTCATGAGCCTCATCCACCATCACAACACTATAACTGTCCAGCTCAGGCTGAGTAAGGAATTCCCTCAACAACATTCCATCCGTCATATATTTAACAACGGTCTTCTCAGACGTGCAATCCTCAAAGCGTATAGAGTAGCCAACCTCGTGTCCTAGTTTAACACCCATTTCTTGAGAAACTCGGGCAGCAACACTCATAGCAGCAACACGTCGTGGCTGAGTACATGCAATCATTCTTCCATCCTTCGTGTAACCAGCTTCGTGAAGATATTGGGGAATCTGTGTAGTTTTTCCGGAACCAGTTTCACCGACAATGACAAGTACTTGGTGATCGTTAACAGCTTGGAGAAATTCATCGCGAAAAGGATAGATAGGTAGCTTCTTCCTCTCCTCCTTAAGTGCCTCATAAACCGATCTCTTTGCTCGAGATTTTTCAGATGCAATCTCTTCTTGGCAATCAAACTTATCTCCATCCATCACTGATGCCTTGATAACATCAATCTGGTCCTCAAACACAAACTGATAATCATCAGAAACACGTGTTTTATTTTTCGAACCAAATTTCAGTGTTGCCTTTCTAACTTGATGTTCCTCCCAAGCCTCTTCTTTGTCAGCAGTACTGTAACGCTGCTTAGCAACAGAAAACCTCTTCTCCTGATTAACGCCGCCACTTTGTTGATGATCATCATAAGCTTCTGGCATTACGTACTCCTTATAATCCGCAGCGCTCTCTAAGCCTCTCTTCTTCGAAACTACATCGTATATATCTTTTTTCTGCATGAGATCATGGTATTCGGCATTTGAAACCCTAACTCCTTCAAATAGAAATTGCTCATCTTCAATATAATCTTTGAGTTGTTGCGATTTCTTTTCCTCCCTTCTTTTCAAATACTCTTGCCTTGAAAGATTTCTCAATGTCTGAATATCTTCTTCAGCTTTAGATCTCTTCAATTCCCTCTCAGCTTCAACTTCTCTCTTCCTTCTCTTCCTCGAATCCATGTCTTTGTGGTATCGACGGGTAACAGTAACTAGGGTTTATTTTATTTTTTCGGGTTTGTGAAGCTCGACTGTAAGGTTATTTATGATCGAAGAATCGTTGCCAATATTCAAGCGATATATTATTCTCAAAGTTGGAATGGGATGGGTATTTATAATGTG
>Ga0315915_1010693_pt1 | contig 10097 bp, 2 predicted proteins | sample MpolbnodulesMG_FD_207738 | JGI IMG/M metagenome (GOLD analysis project Ga0315915, IMG submission 207738) | Medicago polymorpha root nodule microbial communities from Los Angeles, California, United States - branched nodules | ecosystem: Host-associated > Plants > Roots > Nodule | place: USA... | reverse complement strand
GCTACTTTTCTTCAACCAACTCATTGTATCACTGGATAAAGCGGATATAGCCAAATTGCTGGCGTACATGATATAAAATTACACATTGTAAAACGTTATTTAGAAACTAACTAAAGCATAATTTAAGACCAGACATCATAAAAAGAAAGTGTACATCAGAATTTGCTGCAACAAATTCATAATTGTTCCACCACCATTTCTTCTTTTTGTTTTTACTCTATTTTTTCTCTTAACCCTGTAACTAAAGTGTGACAAATGATTGTTCCATACAGAACTCGAACACAGGTTCTTCCATATGATTTGTCCTTAATTGAAACTCACTAAACACTTGAATTCAGTCACTTCTATTTTTGATAACAAGAATATGCATCACATAGAAGGATATGGCATTAGTCTTGGTGTTGGGAAACAAATCAAGGGCTGAGCCCTTGAAAGAATAAAAGAAGGACCCTCTTTCATGTCAACACAAACATTCCCTCCGTCTTCAAGCTTCCATTCAAAGCAATGAATCATATTTGCAAGGGTAGTGTAAGCAACATTTAGTGCCAGAGAAATTCCAGGACACATTCTTCTTCCACTTCCAAAAGGTAAAAGCTCATAATGTTGTCCCCTAACCTCAACATGACTCTCTTTTCCATTTTCATCATTGTTAAGGAACCTTTCTGGCATAAACTCAAGAGGGTTATCCCAATTCTTTGGATCCCTTCCAATAGCCCACACATTAGTGAAAACCTGAGTTTTTGATGGGATATCATACCCACCAATGATGCTGTCTTCATTTGATTCTCTCAATATAAAAGGAGAGGGAGGGTGAAGTCTTAGTGTCTCCTTCACTATGGCTTTAAGATAAGGAAGATGAAATATATCTGATTCTATTACAATCCTATCTTTTCCAATCATGGAGTCAATTTCTTTCCTTGCTTTCTCCATTACTGTTGGATTGTTAATTAGTTCTGCCAATGACCATTCTAGAGTAACAGCAGTTGTATCTGTTCCACCTGTGAACATATCCTGAAAAAATATATGTTTAAAATGAGTTTCTGAGAGGCCTTTGTTTAATCAATTACTTAAAGTCTTGTAACATATTCTCAAATTTCTTGGACTGCAAGAATTGGTGAAACAATTTTCTTTTTGAAACAAAAGATAGAAAAAATGTGTCCCGTAATTGTTGCTGAGATGGTAAAAGGCTGTGGAGAAATTTGAGTTGTTGGGATGGGGGTTCAAACCTGCAATATCCTCTTCTAAGCACATAAAGTATGTGAGTTTCGCCGCTAAGATCTTTGGATTTTTTTTTAAAAATGATAGTAAAAATTTACACAACACTGCATCCTTGTTGCTTGATTAACGTGTACACCAATTGTTGTAAAACTATTAACCAGAGATCCATAAGATGGCTTGTGACTGTGATTTGACCATGACATCTAGGTTTCAGATGTCTTCAGAATAGCAACATGACTATGATTGAGGTCAAATAAGAGTCTATGGTTTTAAATTGCGATTCACAACCACAACTGTGTGAAGGATTTTGTGGTCTCTGGTATGGCATCGTATTAGAAATTTTGGCCGCATAGGCCGTGTTTTGCCACAATATAAAAGTTCAAAACACAATCACAACTATAATTTAAAACCATGTTAGAACTATGAAGCACGGACACTCCTCGGATTAGGCGTGTCCTGGTGTCGGACACGTGTTGTGTCTGACACCGACACGACATCGACACTTGTAATTACACTGAATTATATGATTTTTTTCAAATTATTAGCTGTGTCGGCGTGTCATTGTCCGTGTCGTGTCCGTATCCGTGCTTCATAGGAATTAATAGACCATGATTCTCTGTAAAACCAAGAATCGTGACTGCGACCGCAATTTAAAACCTTTCTATTGACTATCATATTATATAGTAGGACTTCAGTCTAAGTTATATCAGTACATAGAGAGAAGATTATTACCACCAAGAAGGCTTTGATGTTATCTCTAGTTATTTTGACCTCTGAGCTATGATCTTCATAAATACTCAAAAGAGCATCTAAAACATCCTTTGCAGCATCCTTTCTTTCTAATTTACTTCTAGCCTCTTCATGCTCCTTGATAATACTTTCCATCATGGCATCAAATCTGTCACGAACATCCTTTAATCTTTTCTTCATTCCTTGAACATCGAATTTCTTACACAACGAAAAATAATCAGCCAAATTAAACATTCCACTCAACATAGCAGACTCTCTCACCCTTTCTGTCACCTTATGTGCTTCATCATCTTCTTTGAAACAGCTTTTTCCAATTGCCATTCTCATTATTACGCTGTTTGTTAGTTTCAAAAGCTCATCAGTAACATTTACAGACTCATTTGCTTCACCTTTTTTCATCATCACATGCAAGAATCTGTTTATCTCCTCTTCTCTTATGGGGAGGAGTTGATCAAGCATCTTTCCATTAAGAAGTTCTGACATGCAAAGTTTCTTCATGAACTTCCAATAGGTTCCATAAGGTGCAAATCCCAAATCAGATGCATTGTAAGTTAGATAGCTTATAGCAATATTTGCAGGCCGGTTAGAGAATGAAGATTCATGTGTTTTGAAGATTTCTTTAGCTATTTCTGATGAGGAAACAAATACCATGAGAGTGGATCCAAGATATATGTGAATTATGGGTCCAAAACGGTTTGAGAGGTTGTGAGTGGCTCTGTGAAGAGGTTGTTTTAATATTAAATGAAAGTGTCCAATTATTGGTAAGGACAATGGACTAGGTGGAAGGTGGAAGTTTGGTCCTGCTAATTTGGTGAATATGGCTTTGAGTAATATTGTAGAGGCTAGCAAAATCAGGAAGGTTGGTGTGTATTGTTGAATGATCTCCATTTTTCTTTTCTCTGTATTTTGGATATATCATATATGCCTCAAAAAAGGACTATTTATATAGTGTACGTGTAGGATGGTTTGTTACAGTTTATTGCTCTAAGGAAATAATGTAGGTTAAATATTTATTTTATAGACTTTATGTTATTTGTTTTTAGCTGAAAAGATTTTAAACTCCTACCATTTTAACTAATTTGGTTCCTTTAATCTTTTGCTTAAATCTGTTATCCAACTTCCCACAATAATAATGGATAGTTGTCTGCTAACTAAGCTCCTTTATAACTTATTTGACACTTTTCACATAGAGACTTTGTTTGGTAAAAAATAGCGAATAGCTGATAAGTTAGTTTACAACAGATGATTTTATAGCGAATAGTGGATAATTGCCAAGTAGGGTTTGGTTGTCAACCCTTATTTTGCCAACTGTGTCTGCGGGGTATAAACGTGAGCAACTCTTGATCTGATGACGAGCAACTCTTGGCCTGCATTGGCGTCAACAACTCTAGGACCAGTGAGCAGCTCCCACACAATAATCAAGTAGATTCTAAGGTGTGTACATCGTGTAGTGTCGCCTGTTTTATGGGCTTGGGGAAAACCCGAGCGGAGTCGAATTAGGTGTTGGGCTGGTCCGGAGCAAGCTTTAAGCTACTTAAAATAAAAATTGCGCTTCTACCTTTTGATTTTGCTCATTCCCTTAATTCAGCATGAGTTAGGGTGACCGATCTTAAAAGTGTCAGCGTGAGTTAACTTCTGTTGACAAATGTCGAGCATAAGTTAACTCACGTTGTATTAAGGGAATGGACGATTTCAATAAGGAGAAGAGCAATTTTCACTTAAATGAGTCATAAGCTCATGAGAGAGTAATGATTATTAAACGAATTTTTTTAGTTAAAAGATATAAGCTAGTTCAAAAAATGAGACTTTCCTAAGAAAAATTAATGTTGTAATTATTGTGTAATATGCATATTATTAAATTGCCGTTTATATATATATGTAAATGTGTGATCATGGATCCAATATAGACAATTTCATGTATATTTGTAGTATTGATAAGTGATTTGAAAAAGAACTTAATAGTTGTTTTTAAATGAAAATTTTGGTATGTTAATTGTTATGTTAATTTTTCTCTCTTGCAAGGATTTGAATCCTGAATATTTAACTCTTTCAATCTATTTTCTCAATCAAGTGAGCTACTCATCCCCAATGAAATTTTGGTATGTTAATTGTTATGTTAATTTTTCTCTCTTGCAAGGATTTGAATCCTCAATATTTAACTTTTTCAATCTATTTTCTCAATCAAGTGAGCTACTCATCCCCAATAGAACTTATATTTATAAATATTTTTGTTTTAAAGAAATTCGTATCTAAAGAGAGAGATAGTATTATATTTGTATGATAATGTTTAACTGAAGAAGGCATTATGTCAAATAACTTAATGTTTGAGTTGAGACAAACACTAGCTTAGTCCATATGTTGTTTTTTATGAACTATATAGATGCTTACGGTGGTACCATATAACTTGTGCATAAAAAATAAATGCCGGAAGGCTACAAAACTGGCTATATTCTTGGTGGAGGTTCTATTTCAACTTTTATTGGTAAGAATCTCTGTTCTATTGCCTTTGGTAGAGAGTTCAACCTAAACAACTTGTTACATTTTTTTTTTAGTAGTTTAGTAGCTAGAATTTACCTTTTTTAAGGTGAATAAGTGAGGTGTATGGGGTTCGAACTCCAGCCCATGCATATAACAATGCATGTCCCTACCAACTTAGCTATGCTCATGGGGACTTGTGCATTTTTTATATATTTAATTTAATCTCTTTAGACACTCTACCAAAGGATATATGTGTCACATAGTTTCGACTAGTGTAAAGACGCATGATAGGGCTATCAAAAATTTTCTCATAAAGTTAGCACCAAGATGTATGCTTTCTGCATATGATGTAATTATGTTTGAAGAGTCGGTGGAGGATTTGAATGAGCGGTTAGAAACTTGAAGACAAGCTTTAGAAGTGTGGCTTCCGCCTGAGTAGAAGCAAAACAATATATATGGAATCTAACTTCAATAAAAGGTGAAGTAGTTCTACCTTAGAGATGAAAATTGAAGATCGTATCATACCCCAAGTTACATGGTTTAAATATCTTAGGTCCATGCTAATCAACATATTTAAGTTGGGTGATTGAAATGGAGTGTCTCCAGTGTTTTATGTTATAAGAAAGTACCCTAAAGTTGAAAGAAAAGTTCTATCAAACAGCGGTCAGACCAGAGAGGTTGTATTGTACAGAGTGTTAGGCGGTTAAAAAACAACATGTGAATAAAGTAAGTGTATAAGAGATGATGATGTTTTGTTGGATGGGTGATATGACTAGACAATATGAGCTTAGGGGTAACACCTATAGTAGAAAAAATGGTAGAAAATAAGCTTAAGTGGTTGGCTATGTACAATGAAGACACGCAGATGTTATAGTAAGAAGAATAAATCAAATAGATGAGAGTCAAGTCTATAGAGGTAGAGGAAGACCAAAGAAAACTATAAAAGCAAATTTGAGGTTTTCTATTTTTGGTTTATTTTAATTTGAGGTTTTCTCATTTTTTAAAATGCAACCTTAGTACAATAATTGTATCTATTCTGGATGTTTTCTCGTTTTTGGTTCATCTAAATTATGTTGGGATTGGTATAATCGAGTCCCCTAAAATTCGAATATGCTTGGCTCCTTGCCTCATCTCAGCGATACTATATACATAGATAGCTATCTATCTATCACTTTCATTTGCCGTTGAATATTCGGTTTTGCCTGCAAAAATGAATCAATCATTATTCCTCAAAATTATGGTTGTCACATTTGATTTTGACGGTTTTCCTAAGATTTTAATGTTGGAAGTTTATTATTTATTAAGGGTTTTGGCCTGGTCCCCTCATTTTATTCCCTTTACTATTTCCCTTATCTTTATTTAATGAAGTTTAGAGGTTAGCAGTCACCCTACCACTTACTGTAAAAAAAAAAAAAAAAAGTTTGGAAGTTATACACAAGTTTGAATTCATTTGAGGGGTGACTTTTATACATAAATGCATTTGTTATCATTGATTTAATATTAAAAGAATCAATGGCGTAGATGTTGTATTATATATGTTGCACCTTTTTACACTTAATCGTTTTTCTTTTAATTCTCTCTTTAGCTTTACCTACTCTCTGTCGCTTTTTTTTCCATGTTTCTACTATTCACATTGGCGAAAAGATTTTTCCGCTCTTTTTACTGCGCTAAAATTTGAAAATTATAAACTATGTTTTTTTTATGAAATTTTGATTCTGATTAAAACTAAAAATATAAATGTTTGTTGCTTTCTAGTTATAACAAACCAAATTAAACATGATTATTTATTTCAATAACACCAACAACAATCTTTATTATAGAAAAATTTGTTAAAGGGTATAATTGGGATAGTAAAAAGTTAAGTATAAATATACTCATTTAGTTTTTTACACTTTTTAAATGATAAAGAAAAAAAAACATACATATATATATATATATATTTATATCGTGTTTGTTACATTTTTTTAATATTTAAATGTATTCTTATCTATTTGTTACATGTGTTATTTGTATTACAAATTGATGACATTTTTCAAAAGAAAAATCAAGCCCAAAAGTGTTGAGATGGTAGTTTTCTATATATATAGTAAGTATATAGATAACACCAACAACAATTTTTATTATAGAAAAAGTTATTTAAGGGTATAATTGAAATAATAAAAAATTAAGTATAAATATATTCATTTAGTTTGTTACACCTTTTAAATGATAAAGAAAAAAACACACACACACACACACACACACACACACACACACACATATATATATATATATATATATATATTCATATCGTGTTTGTTACATTTTTTTAATATTTAAATTTATTCTTGTCTATTTGTTACATGTGTTATTTGTATTGAAAATTGAAGCCAATATTAAAAAGAAAATCCAGCCAAAAAATGCTGAAAGGGATATATACAGTATAGATATCAGGTTTTTCAATAAGATTATACACATTTATATTTTTGCACAAAGCAACAACATCAACAAACCCCCGTTAATTCAATTTTTCTTCCATTTTGGGGGAGATAAAAAAAAACCAAAGTCTCATAAGTCCTAGCTTAATTGGTAAAAATGTCAAAATTGTTAGGTCAGACGTCATGACCAGGGTTCGAACTTCAGTACCTCCACTTTGTGTGTGTGTTTATGATGACTTTGTCATTTCATCTATTTATCCCAAAAAAGAAAAAGAAGAAGAAACTCTCAAGGACCACAGACATATTTATGTTTCAGTCGGTATTTGGAGTAAGTTACACTGAATTGAAATGGAGACAGAAAAAAAAGAATGTAAGGATGAATTTGAGACTAAAATGAATTTGAGGCAGCTCATAATATATAGATATTAGTAAAAAAATTAGGAAAACTGGTCCGAACTCTAAATCATGGTTTTCTTCATTTCTTCGTTGAAATTCACGCTCCCTTAATTTAGGTAGTGTAGGTAGTGTTATGATAACAGGTTATCTTACATTATTTTTAGCATGTTTTTCAATCAATTTCAATAGATTTTACAAGCAGAATGGACGAGTATTAAATCAATTGCTTATGATTTCGAAACATTTGTAATGTTTTCTATATTTGAGTCTATAATTCTATTATTCCCAATGTTAGTGTAAACCTAGATGTCAATAGTTTATGTTAAACTTATGCTATGTAACGACTTTTAATATTAAATAAAATATGACATTCTTTATTATAATTGTTGCAAGATTAATAAAGTCCCTAGAATAATTAATAGTTCATGTGATGGAGTATTAAGCGTGACTTAATCAATAGATTACATTAACATAAATAACAATATTCTTAAATGAGTATGTAGTCAAGCTTTAATATAAATTGAGATAACAGTAAAGTGTAGAGACTATTAAGTAGACTGATGACCACATCTCATGGGCCATGAATATGAGATATTAAGTCTATACATAGGTATAAATATTAGGAGTAATATTTATATTGGATTGACCCACGTGAGAATATTGCATAGTATGTTTATGAAAGTGTCATAAGATATTCTCACAATAATAATGGTGTATATCACTCTTAGACCTGAAACCACTATGATCCCTATATGTGGACTCGGGTGCTTTATTGTCATTCAAACGTTGTTAGTAACAAGATAACCATAACGTTGGTTAATGGGCACTTGTCGAATCATACTAAGGGACATGAGTGTCCTAGATGAGATTTGTCCCTTTTTCATAACAAGAGATATATCTTTAGGCCTCTTGATGAAATATGACTGTAAAATTGCATGGTCTTGCCGAATTAAGTCAATATGAGATATTAGACTTATTCATTATATGGTATATTTCGGTATCATAAATATAAATATTGAACTATACAAGGGTGACAAAATCTATGTCTTGTGTTCAATATAGATATTAGGACAAAGGAGTAATTGTACAAATGAACATCATCATGGAAAAGGTTTCGCCATATCACTTGACATTCTTATCACTTGGCTGCCAGTGGTGTGTTGTTAGATACCGCTCACTGTTTATAATATTAAATATAAGATTTAATATTATTGTCAACGTTACAAAAACCTATAGGGTCACACACAGTAGACCGGTCAAAAAGGAAAAATATAAGTTAGACTTATAAGATGGGTGCATTTAGCAAATAACATTAATTAGTTAACGAACGCTAAAAGGTTAATGGGCTTACTGAAGCCTAGTAGTTATTACTTGGCTTGCAGAGCGCACAAGTAGTTCCATAAATATAACTCTTGTATTGAAGTCAGACACACACATTTTTCGAGAAACCCTAAAGTTGAAACCGTAATTCTCGTTGAACCTCTGATCGCTTGGCTAGCACCAGAAACCAAAGGAGAACCGTTCGCGTGGACGAGTAAAGGCTTTGCTGCGTTGCTCAGTTGTGGTCGAAATTGTTTTCTGCACTTCAAGAGGTAACAATTCTATCACTGATCATGTCAAATTCATAATGATCCAAGGAAAGGAAATCGAAAATTTTAATTATGCTATTATATGTGATATCAATTTCCCTTCAGTGGTATCTGATGAGTAAAACCACAAGTGCACGGTTCTACCGAAGTAGTAAAAAGAGAGTATCGTTTCAACAGGGAGTTGTTCAACTTAATTAACTTTTAGAGGATGATTAGAAGAAAGTTCAATTGTAAAGATTGGGTTTTTAACGGTTTAAAAGAATAATAATAAAAAGCGTCTTGAGATTATTTATTCATCATAATAACAAACCCTTCACAAACAAACCCTAAACCTAAACTTTATATTCGACCTACTTTCTAAAGACAAGTTTCTCTTAAGCGTATCAAATCTTCTTTCGAAGTCAGTGAGTGTGTTCCTCTAGCAACTACGCCGACTCTCATGGTTGATTGCTATTCGAATCCTTGAAGAACGAAACTTTATATGTCTCAAGGTTTACTAGACTATTCTCATGTTTTGCAACCCTTGTCTAATTTCACTTGTTCCAATACAAAGCTCCGTTGTCGCATTATGAGTTGATATTTGTGATGATGAATTAACAAATACTAACCCTCCGCTGTCGCATTATGAGTTTGGTATTTGTTAATTCATTATAAAAACGATGAAATTAGATTAGAAAGTAGATTTATATAAAATTAGGGTTTATGGCTTGGTTTGATTAGGATTATGTCATTAGACTTATTCAACAATCCCAAGACAAGAAGAGTCTACTCACTCAAGTTCATCGTAGACATAGAAGAGAAGAAGGAGAACATAAAGTACATAACAAGAAAATAAAGAAAGAACTTTTATTAAGAAAGACAATTGTCACTATTGAATTCCAAGAACAAAAGATCAATTGTTGTGATAGCTAGCTACTCTATTTATAGTCTACAATGACTTAAGCCCTAAGAAATATAACACTAGAATGTTCCACAAGAAACCATGGGCTTTTAGGTCAAAAGTAAAATAATCGGTAGCTTGTCCAGGAAGCAAAAAGCAGCAAAATAGGATCCTGGGAGTTGGCACGGCCGTGTGGCTGGTGGCACGGGCCGTGCCAAGCTTCTGACTTGGGAAAATATATTTTTGTCTTCAAATCTTCGTATTTTCACCCCGAATCAGCTTCAAATCCCTTTCTTTTGCTCCAAGACTCAATCTTAAGAATATTTGTTCCTGAAATTAAATAACTTGCAATTGAAGTAAAATAATTCT
>Ga0315915_1010690_pt1 | contig 10098 bp, 6 predicted proteins | sample MpolbnodulesMG_FD_207738 | JGI IMG/M metagenome (GOLD analysis project Ga0315915, IMG submission 207738) | Medicago polymorpha root nodule microbial communities from Los Angeles, California, United States - branched nodules | ecosystem: Host-associated > Plants > Roots > Nodule | place: USA... | reverse complement strand
AAATTTCGTGTGTTATCTCTTTCTTTCTCTCGTTGTTTTCTACTTTTGCTTGTGTTTATAACTTCCATACACTTTATTTTGGTTGCTTGATTATTACTTGCTCCACACATCAAGTATTTTATTGGTATGATTTTCATCGAATTCACAACAATTGGCGCCCACCATGGGGCAAGGGTCAAAGGATAATCAAGTACCATGGGTTCGAAGTGGGATATTGAGAAATTTACCAGAGATAATGATTTTGGGTTATGGAAGGTAAAGATGGAAGCAGTTTTAATACAACAAAAGTGTGAGAAAGATTTGAAGGGTGAAGGTGCATTACTGATAAGTGCTAAAAAGTAATATCTTTAATGTGTTAAAATAGGCTTTTTAGTGATTTGTTTTGCAAGTTATCTAAGGAAAAGCAATCATTTGTTGTAAATTTACCATTCATGCTTTACATGCCTTACTCTACTCAACTTGTGCAGGAAATGGCAATCAAGGATCAAGAAACCACTTTTTGAGCCAAGCAGAGCTCGCTTAAGCGAGAAAGTTCCCGGGAGCAACATTGAATCTCGCCACCAACTAGCTTTTCATCTCACTCGTGGAAAAAGGCATCTCGCTTACGCGAGATCATTTTCGCTTACGTGAGATTTATGTCGAGAGAAAATTGAAATTCGCTTCCCATCTCGCTTCCCAATTCGCTCAAGCAAAGTTAAAAGTCTGAAGCCAATTAGCTTAAGCGAATTTTGTGTTGAGAGCAATTTAGGATTCGCTTCCAGCTCGCTGACGCGAGATTTAGCTACTTCAGGGGCATAAGGTCCACGTGGCATGTCTTCATTGGCCAGAGTGTGATTCTTAGGCTGTTCGCTTAAGCGAGATGCATCTCGCTTAAGCGAGATTTCACGGATTTTGCCCATATAAATAGTTTTCTCTTCTCTTTCCACACATTCATTCACTGTTTTATTCATAGTTTTTTGGTTTTAGAGAGAGATGAGGGCTTTTCTAGAGAGAGAAACACAAACCAAGGTTGTTAGGAGTAGATTCTTCCCAAGATTTATTGAGACATCATGAATCTTAGCATGGAATCTTCATCTTTCTTTCATCATTTGCCAAACTTGCATAGACATATGTAGCTACATCTACGCTTGTGGGGTTTGAGGTATTCAAACAAGCCATGATGTAAACTTTTGATCTTTTAATATATGGTTCTAGCTTATTCATTCAATATTGTTATTATTCTTGCATTTAAAGCTTTATTTAAGATTTGAAATGTTATTGACAAATACTTTTGGATCTAGGATTAGAATAATAATCTATCTATGTTTTCTTTCTAGACATAGGATTTAATCTTTGATAATCACTTTGTAATCAAGAACTCAATGCTTTTGAATCGTTTAATAGGTTGGGAAATTATCGATTAAACGATCCGACCGACTTTGTGATTATTTAAATAGTTTGGGAAATCGACTTTTAAATAATCCATTAGAAATCATGACATCATTTGGACACGAATGATGTTGTTGAGTGATTGTGATAATATCGTTTAAAGAGATAGAATCTGTTATTTGATCGAGAGATTGTAGTTGTTACACTTGGTTGATTGTCTCTGACCCCAAGTGAAATAGCCCTATCTCGTCTCAATTTACTTTTATGTCGAATAGTTAGAATAGTTTTACACAAACGAAATTTTATACTCAAACACTTAATATGATAAATGACATTGAAATGTTTAAGATATACGCAACTCTCTATGGAAACGATCATATTATACTCACGTGTAAATAGTTATATGACATGTAAAAATCATACATCAGTTACCGGTCACCATGTCACGAGCGGAGAAGACTAAGATGGTGGACAAGGCCAAGAGTTCCATTGTCTTATGCCTCGGGGATAAAGTTTTGTGAGAAGTAGCGAAGGAACCAGCCGCGATATCGATGTGGTCAAAGTTCGAATATTTGTATATGACAAAGTCTTTGGCTCATCAACAATTCCTAAAACAACAACTTTACTTATTCAAGATGGTAGAGTCAAAGGCCATCATGGAGAACCTTGCGGAGTTCAACAAAATTCTTGATGACTTGGAGAATATTGTCTCTGAGGGTTATGAGGATGCAGGTGCTTCGGTGGTGTGTTGTTTGGAGGATGAAGAAGGTGATGTTTCTCACCTTGTGAATGATGCCTAGTGGAGCGGTGGTCGTCTGGAGAGACGTTAAACAGTCAACATCGGTCTGAAGAGGCGGTGGTAAGAATACTCATGGTCAGTCTGAAGAGGCGGAGGTAACAATACTCTTGATCTACCTTTAAGTGGAGTTTCAAGGTGGAAGACATAGTGGGATGTACGCATTTGCTAGTTGAGAGGTAGAAAGCTCAGCTTGAAGTGGAGTTGAACACAGTGGGAATTGTACGACTATGGAAGACCTTGGGTGATATGCTCTAGTGGTAAGCAAGGGATTTCTTCATGAAGATGGAAGGCATTCCAGAGGTTGAAGAATGTATAGCACGACTTGCGGGATTACCCTAAAAAGCCAAGGGTGATTGGATGCAAGGAAATCTTCAAGGAAACGGGAGATGTCCCGTGTTGAAGAGGTTATGGTGGACACTTGTGGAGTGGAACTACCTAAAATTCCTAGTGTAGTTGGACTGCAAGGCTCTTCGAGAAAGTGGAAGACGTTCCAATGGCTGAAGAGGTTAAGGTGGATATTAGTGGAACTACCTAAAATTCCTAGTGTAGTTGGACAGCAAGGACTTTCGAGAAGGCGGAAGACATTCCGATGGCTGAACGGGTTAAGGCGTGTACTTATGGAGCTACCTAAAATTCCTAAGGTAGTTGGATGCAAGAATCTTCGAGAGGTGGAAGATATTCCGATGGTTGAAGAGGTAAGGTGTAAACTTGTGGAGCTACTTGGTGTAGTGGGAAGCAAGAGAAAGAGCAGCATGGTGGTTGATGTTAAATTGGCATCATCACTAATTTAGAGTCAAGGTGGAGATTGTTGTGAAAATGACTCAAAATTGAAGAAATTGGAGTTCTGATATTGTCTAATTCGGTGGCCGAATTGGATAGCTCGGTGGCCGAATTTGCACTGTGTTTTTTTGGCTTTTCATTCGTGAATTTTCAGTGGCCGAATGGTGCCATTCGGTGGCTGAATTTGGGCCCAGAGTTGTTCCAATTTTATGAGAGATACTTTTACTATAAATATAGACTTTGTATTAGAGTAACCCTTGAGATAGAGGGATCTGGAAACAAGGGTTTAAAAGGCAACATAAAAACTAGGGTTTGTATAGGGTTTGCTGGGTGGAAATGAGCCTGGCCGAGCCGGGCTTTGCTTAAATAGGCTAGGCCAACTTGAAGAAACCAAGCCTAAGCCTTGGCCTTTTACCTGTTAAAGGCTTTATTTTAAGCCTAGCCTGGCCTTTTTAAAAGCCTGGCCTGCCTATTAGCCTGTCTAAAAGTCTAGTTTGTGTTACAAATTTCAAACAAAGTATGTTCATCAATTTTTTTCCTTTCAGTCTGTGCAACGTACTTAATATAGAGATAAACATTAATTAGATACAGATTAAACTAATGAAACACAATTGTAAAATTTATAGATGGATAAAAACTGAAGAATAATCATTTCTGATAACAACAAGGATTTCAAACTTAGTCTAATAACCATACTTGACCTTAAACATATCAGTAGCAAGCCTTAACAGTTCACACAAATATATATAAATATATCATAAAAAACTGAAATAATAATAATTTTGATATGAGAATTTGAAGGATTAGTAATTCTTTTTGATATATATAAATATAAATAATAAATATGGAAAAATGTAATATACTCGTATACGGGCCGGCCTGATAGGCTTGATAGGCTTTTTCATAAGCCTAAGCTTGGCCTAATTAAATTAATAGGCTTTTTATAAAGCTGAAGCTTGGCCCATTTATTAAACGAGTTAGGCCGAGCCGGACTTTTAGTAGGCCGAGCCATAGGCCCCTGACGAGTGGCCTGGCCTATTCCCACCCCTAGCTCTTAGCAACAAACACTAGGGTTGGGGGTGATTCACCTTGGGAAACACTATTAGGATTGAGTCTCTTGGTCACGAGAAGAGATTGAGACTTTGGGTAGAATTAGGCGGGAGACTTATTCTTGTAACTCATTGATATCTATTTTGTAAAGTTACTCATCATTATAGTGGAACGAAGGGTTTCTCCCTCCCCCAGACTAGGTCAGTTTTAGACCGAACTGGGTAAACAAATTTCGTGTGTTCTCTCTTTCTTTTCTCTCGTTGTTTTCTACCTTTCCTTGTGTTTATAACTTCCATACACTTTGTTTTGGTTGCTTGATTATTACTTGTTCCACACATCAAGTATTTTATTGGTGTGATTTTCATCGAATTCACAACATATATATTAGGCTTAATTGCAGTTTTAGCCCCCTAACATTCTCAAAGTTGCGATTTTGGCCCCCTAAGAAAAAAGCTACAAAACAACCCCCTAAGTTTTGCAACTATAGCAATTTTGGCCCCCCAAGGCAAAATAAATAAATAAATAAATAACACGTGGCACCTCACTTATGGTGTCACGTTAGCGTAGACCGAGTCAATATCAGCTTGGGGGCCAAAACTGCTACAGTTGCAAAACTTAGGGGACTGTTTTGTAGTTTTTTTTTAGGGGGCTAAAATCGCAACTTTGGAAAAGTTACGGGACTAAAACTGCAATTAAGCCTATATATTAGTTATAGGTGTTAGTGAAGTGGCTACCGAAAATATTTTGAATTACTTAATGAGAAATACTTACTTAGTCACAAGATCAGACGTATAGTGTTTAGGCACACATACAATGATGCACTTGACCATAAAATATTAAATTATTTTTATTTTTATTATTAGAAAAATGTCTCTTCATATGTGCCTAAAGGACAAAACTTAGGTACAATTCCTTAGGTGCTTTTCTTATGGTTCTTAACTAAAAATACAATTTTTTTGGAGATAACAAACTTTGAGAGAATTATGGATTTAAAGAAATCATGGTGAGTTTAGTTAAGAACCATACGAAAAGCATCTAAAGAATTGGACCTAAGTTTTTTCCGCGCCTAAATACTATATATTTGCACTACCCAAAAAAAAAAAACTATATATTTGATCTTGTGAGCATAGAAGATCAAATCTATCTTAACAACGAACAAAATCTTTATACAAGTATATAATTAAAATCTAAATCAAAGAGCAAGCCCTACCCCGAAACCCTATACTTTCAATTACATAATTACTTCGTAACAAAAAAAAATACATAATTATCTCTTACAAAATAAAATATATCAACTAGCAAAAACAATTTGTATATACTCTAATTATATAAGACAAAAACAATTAAATAGTCAACTACTAGAAACAATGAAAATGTGTAATTATATAATTATTGATCGTATAAAATAAAATACATCTAACTAACAAAAGAAGTTTGTAAACACTTTTACTTCTGCTTCTTCTAAAGAAAGCCCTCCTATTTCTACCAAACTTCATATGGAAACTAGTTGAGAGTATTTATAGAAAACCTTCAACTTTGGATTGAGACTCAGATAAACACAAAGGATACTCGTGTGTAAGTGGTGCTAACAATTACACTACAATGTGAGATACTTTAAAATTAATATTTTATTTTATAAAAAATTTAATTTATGTATAAATATATCGATGCCTCATGGATTTTTTACAAAACCAATTATGCAATTGTTTAAAACTATTATTGGCATTTTGATATTTTTCTCCTTGTCTACCATGAAAAGTTGAAAAAGAAATGCAAGTAATAATTAAAGATGGATTAAAAAAAATAGAGTAGCTCTTATTTCTAGCAAGATTTGGATGTGAACTAGTTTACCTCATCACTTCGTTGATTAAAGGGACAATGATGACATATTCAAGTGCTTATGAGACATTTAACAACAAATTTAATTCTCCTAACGGTTTCTTGTAAAAACTGATAATAGTCTTTTAATAGAATTAAGCGTAGTATGATGTTTGTTACATTATAAAGTAAAGAAGGGAAAAATATTATCAAAAAAAAGGGAAAAATATGGCTAGAATTTTGATGTTTATTTATGCCATGGTCCTTTTTCTATTTCTTGTTGTAACCAAAGTCGGTGGTAAGCCCTTTTTCTCACCATCTTCAATTTTTTCTTATTTACCTTACACACAATATTTCATTAGATTGTATTAACATTCTTCATTTTATATTTATTTTTTCAAATAGCAACTTCTCATGATTGCGAGCTTGACTCTGATTGTCCAAATTATTTGTGTTACCCTCCTAAAGTTGGGAAGTGTTATATTTATAATTGTTACTGCAATTAACAAGTAAGTTGAATAATTATTTCGTTTCTTTTGTAATCCTATAATTTTGTGTATGTCATTTTTTGTTTCTCTTATTATTTATCTCATGTTTAGCTTTATATTTGTTTGACCTTTTGCTTTGTTTGATAATGTAAGAAGAAGAATACAAAACAAATAAGAAGTCACATTTACCTCAAACAAAATAAAAAACAATAAATCATATCGTAACACCATATTTTCTCTCTATATATAACGAGTGTTTGACGAAGTTCCTCACCAGTGGATCAGAACAAAAAATATCATTAGATTTATTTAGGGGTCTAGATTTATGGAGAGAGAAAAAATGAGAACATTTACATATTTCACACACGATCTATCCCGTCTAATTCATATAAAACTAACCAAAAATCTGCATGTTGACAATAAAAAAAAATTGACAAGACACAATTGTTGAAGAGGAAAGCAATTTAGGAGTTGAAGAGGATGGAAATGGAGGTCGGTATGTTGTATTGTAGAGAAACATGATTAAGTAGTTTAATTACTTGTTAAAATTGGTTAATGTCTTATTCTGTTAATTCTGTTAGGAACTCAAGTAATATTTACTGTGTTTGATTTTAAAAAAAATAAATAAAACTCTTATTTCCTTAATTTTTATGTGTTAATAGCTCATCCGTGTTATTTTTTATGCAGATTTTTTGTTTTTTGGGTTAATAATGTTTTACTCTGTAATATAGGCAATTTTCAGTTTACCCCCTAAGAAATTTTTTGCTTGGATTCTGTCCTCGTAATTTTTTTTCTTCAGAAAACTCCGCTCCTCATCTGATTGTTCATATTTGCTTACGTGACACACTGACTGTGCATATTTGATTATGTGGTGTGTTGATTGTATAATTAATTTTTTTTAAGGGTACACGTGGCATTTGTGCCTATTTTATTTAAAAAAATATAAATGAATTTATATTAATTTAAAAATAAAAAACAATTTAATAAATCTGAAAATTAATTTTTCCAAAATAAAAAAAACGTAAAAATTATAATTTTTTTAAAAAATAATATAAATTCATTTATATTAATTTAGAAATAAAAAATATTTGAAAAAAATCGTAAAAATTAGAAAGAAAAAAATCATTTTTTATTTTCAAAAAATTCAGGAAAAATATTTTTAATTTTTCAGAATTTTCAATTCTGAAAAATTACGATCTAAATTTTAAATTTTATTTTATTTTCAAAGAATTTTTTCCATAAATTTTTTTCAAAAACAGGTTTTTCAAAAAAAAATATGACCTTTTTTTGAAATTGCGAATTTTTTTGTATTTTTTATATTGAAAATTAAATTCCAGAATTTTTAAAAATATTACTTAATTTCGAAAAAAATCGAATATTTTTTCTATTTTTAAAATTTTTGAAAATCAGTCTTAATGTTTTTTCTAAATCTTTTTTTTTTTTGATTTTAAAGTTTTAGGAAAAAATCTAAATATTTTTCTAATTTTTTAAATTTCAGATTTTTTTAATGTTTTTTCTGAATTTTTTTACTTTAGAAAATAAATCTTATTTTTTAAAAAAAAAAATTGGAAAAAAATCTGAATATTTTTCTGGTTTTTTTAAAATTAATTTTTCAGATATTTTAAAAATAAAATCTGATGTGGCCAATTAAAAAAATGGCAAGTCAACGCCACGTATTAGATTTTGTTGAGTTGGACCGGGGAGGGAGGACTTCCGGAAAGAAAAAAAAAATTTAAAAGGACGAATTCCAAATCGAAAATTTCATAGGGTGGTCACCCAAAAATGACCCATTTTACAGGGGAAAAAACACTATTAACCCTTGTGTTTTTAATTGACGATACAAATGAAAAGAGATTGCGATATGATTATGTATAAAAATGTGTAAACACTCTAATCTTCATATTTAACAAATCTATACCATTGGATGAGTCTTTTTTTTATTATATAAATTTATGGTTGTCCTATAAATTGTCAGTGTTGTTCAAATAACATTCCTCCTATTTTATCACTTTATCCTCCAACCGGTTGTACAAGTTGTTAAACATTAAAAAAAAACTGACATGTTTTGTTGTTGAGTACAACTCCAACAATCCAACGCAATTGAATGGTTTAACTTCAATTCAAAGCGCTCTCCAAATCCAAAAATACACGAAAGACGTGAAATGGAAATGAGAATAATTCATAAAAAGTTTCAAGCTTTATTAGAAAGAAATTAAAAGATAAATGCCAAGTTGCATTCTTTTGATATTTCTCTGTTTTTAATGGGTTACGACTGATTCAGGATAAATCTAGTTACTTCATGGAATTACCAATAGTAGCAGAAAGAATAACCGTCAAAAGACATGGAAAAATTGGTGCTTGTTAATGTATACCCGGATTTATGAAAACGAGTCATTTAAAGCCCGTTTTAGAATATGAATCGATCTATCATTATAGGCGATAAATGCGACGATTTCTACGACCTTTGATCCTGATACACAATAAAGATGAAACACCGTTATAATTTTCAAAACCATCAAGCCAATATAGGGAAATATTAGATTTATGTACTAGTTGTTATTGTAATATTTTAAGTTGCACTAGATTAATAATAAATATGTGCGACCCATTTGGGGTTGGCCTAGTAGTTGGCTTGGGATCTTGGAGTAAGCTCCTTTCAAGGTCTCAGGTTCGATTTCCTCTGGTGCCAATTTCGGTTGGCAAGTCCATACAGAGCTTTGCTCTGGCTTAAAACGGGGTCCCCGCAAGTGGGCGGCGAGATTGGTCCTCTGCTTCAGTATCTAAGGGAGACTTTAAGACTTAATTGATCATTCAAGCCGTCATACTAAAAAGTTTAGATTTTTAGGGTTTTGATTCTACATGTGCTCTACTCTTGCATCTGAAGTAGCAATAAACGTCACAAGAAAGGGGGGTTTGAATTGTGACCCTTTTAAAAATTATTCTTGCAACTTAAATAAGTATATATGCTCAAGAAAATATTTGGTTAGTGTGAGTAGTAATAAAATATTATAATATTAGGACCAGAGAACTCTGGATAATAAAATAAATAAAAGGACCAGAAAGTTCTGGAATAAAAGACTGAAATAAATAAAACATTAAAGGACCAGAAAACTCTGGATATTTAACTGAAATAAATAAAGCAGTAAAGGACCAGAAAACTCTGGATATATAACTGAAATAAATAAAGCGATAAAGGACCAGAACACTCTGGAAATATTAAGAATAAAATAGTTAGTTAATAAATAGGACCAGAAGGTTCTGGATAATTATTAAGTAGTAGGTTAATAATTTAATTTTAGTTTAAGGATCAGAGCACTCTGGAAAATTTATATAGTTAGTTATAGGTTAAATGTGACGGCCATAAATTAAGAGATGAGAGAAGAGAGAGAGAACACAAGAGATTTATCCTGGTTCGCCTAACCGGCTATGTCCAGTCCCCACACTACGTGTGAGATTATCCATTATAGTATCCTGCTATCAGAAACTTCTGAATAACACTATAATTTGTTGATCACACCAGATCAGTCCGATTACAGTCTGTATTATCAACCTCAGCAGGTTTCTACTATTCTTGATCACACAAGAAAAGTTATATCCCAAACTATTAAGCCCAATAGACTTGAGATCTAGTTATAGTTTGTATGGTGGTGGGTGTTGGTTGAATATGATATCTCACTTGGAGATTTTAAATGGTATCTCTCTTGGAGATTTCTAAAGGTATCTCTCTTGGAGATTTCAAAATAATATCTCAAAGAGATATTTTAAATAATATCCCAACTTGGAGATATTATCAAT
>Ga0315915_1010681_pt1 | contig 10107 bp, 7 predicted proteins | sample MpolbnodulesMG_FD_207738 | JGI IMG/M metagenome (GOLD analysis project Ga0315915, IMG submission 207738) | Medicago polymorpha root nodule microbial communities from Los Angeles, California, United States - branched nodules | ecosystem: Host-associated > Plants > Roots > Nodule | place: USA... | reverse complement strand
TTTTGTATGCAATCACCAAAAATGGTTTAGAGAGATAGACATTGTTCAATTAGGGCTTGCTTGGTTGCCCTTCAAATTAAAACGGCTTGTTAGTTAGTTTGCCACTTTGTCCTCGGCATCTCGTGTAGACCCTTGATTGATTGAGAGCTTTGTAGCACCGAGGCTTCTGGCTTAAGGAGTGTCTAGTGTCGGACATGTGGTTGTGTCTGACACCAACACATGTGGTTATATTCTATTAATCTATTTTCTCAAATTATTATTAGTGTCGTGTCCAATGTACGTGTCTCTGTTAGTGCCATGGTTGAATTAAACGTGTAAAAGATGATTGTAATTAGGTTTGGATTATGTGGAGATAAGTGTTTAGATGTTTGGGTAACCTTAGGTTGATGTTTCTGGACAATTTGGGTGCGTTTGGGGTCAAAATCAGAGCCGAAGAAGCTCCCATGGTGAAAAATCGCAAAATCTTCGATTTCTGCACAGCCTGTGCACTAAGCACGACCGTAGTTGATTTGTGTGCCACAATGTTTTTATGTATCTTCAAGAGGACTTATAGGTGATGCAGTTTGTTTAACATATTATTAATTTGAAAACTGTGTTTGTTGAGACTATTTGTTATGTAGGGAACATAGACTTTTGCGTAGTTAATTATTCATATTTAATTATTCACAGATGTTTTCTAGGTTTGTTTGTTAATAGAATTAGAGTACCTACCTAAAAGGAGTACTCTTGGTTACTGTTCTACATCAGCAAAATTATAAAAAAAATTGCTCTTTTCCCGCTTTATTAAGAGGGCCAATTTGAATCCTCCCCCCGGTATTCAAAAGGAGAGAAAGTTGAATTCTACCTAATCTTTGATATCCTTTTGTTCAGGTTTGTCCCGTTTGTGCATCGAGGGTGGGGCTTGATATGATTGCACACATTGCCCTGCAACATGGAAGCATACTTAAGATATCCTTTTCTCTCGGTTAATATTTATTTCTGCCAACTCTTACATGGTCTTGAATACTGTCCGGTCTTTCAAATTAATCCTGGTTCCTTATTTTAGCATTTTGAGATATGTAGCATAAAATGAAATCAATTATCTTTAACCCAGCCCTTACATGCTCTTGTATGCTTTTGTTAAGGTTAATCAAGTGACTCTTGCACGCTCTTGTATACTCTCATGTCTTTCAAATTTCATGTTAATCCTGGATAAGTATAATGTTTTCTAAATGTAAATGGATTACTGGTAAAAGGATATCTGTGTAAAATCTAGTCAAATACACCACTAATGTGTTTTTTTTAATCTTATATATTCTACCCTTTATTGTTGTACTTTTCAGATGTACATGATTATGTATGCAAAGAAAGATTAAAGTTTTGTAACCAATTACACCATAACATTGACATTAGAAGTTTTTTCCGGTTTAATTATATCGTAGAATTATCTTGTTATTTCATTGTTATGTCTAGAGAAATGCTAGGGTCACACACACACTCTAACGCACTTTGTTGGCGTGTGTAACCCTGCATTGGAGAGTGTGTTTCCGGTTTAATTATATCGTAGAATTATCTTGTTATTTCAGTATTATGTCCATATTAACATCAGGGTGGTAGTGGTACATTGTATACAATAAATTGAATTCTTTAACTAGTGAATACGTGCAGCGAAAGAGGAAATCAAGGAAAGGTGGATCTTATTCAACATTGTCTTTATTGAGGAAGGAGCTGCGAGAAGGAAATTTGCAATCCCTTTTGGGCGGGTCTTCACGTATAGTGTCATCGTCAAATGTAGCAGCCGATCCATTGTTATCGTCTTTTATATTGCCCGTAGCTGATGAATTTTCTAGTTCTCAGAGTCAACCTAACTTTCTTACTGGGACAAGGCAATCCAGAAAAAGCTCAGACGAGACTCTATCGAAAAAGTATGTCTATTTCATTTGTCAATTTTCTTTTTTTTAACGAAAAAAAGTCTCCACTTGTCCACTATATCTTCGAGAAAATATGCTTATTTTTGCTAGTATTCCTGAATGTGGTGGTGATGTCACATTGTTCTCTTCTGCTGCTTTTCATGCAATATTGCTTTTGATAATTTGGACTCATGTTTGACGTTGAAGAAATGGTATTGTTCTTGTTCAAAATCAAATAATGCAAATTTTATGTAGCATGGCTTGTGTTTTGTTGAGATTATAAGAACACTAACGTAGGTCTGCAAGTAATCTAGTTATTGCACCTTGCATAAGTTTTTTTCACCACTGGATCTGCAAGTACCATCTCATTTGATGATACACCATCCACACCAAATTTTCCTGTCTTTCTCCCACTACTTTCATCTATTTTAAAAATGTTGAATGAAAGGGAATTAAAGGGAAACTCTACATCAAAAGCACATCCTTTGGCGACACAAAGGAAACAAGAAACAAAATACGAGTTGACTTCTTTCCATCCTAGAAACGAAACATGAATAGGAACGAAATCAAAATCAACAATAACATGATTATCATCAAATGGAAGTGAACATAGAACACGATCATCATCAAAAACGAACCTGGAGTTATGATGGGTGACACCAATAGAATTTGAGAGCAGAGACGTGAGTGGAGGTGACCGTGTTTGAGCGGGAAGGTGACTCACTGAGGGTGAGGCTGAGCATGAGAGGTGTGATTGGAGTTCCTAACTTACGGTTCCATTGCTCTTATTTGCCCATTTTGTTCACTTCGATGTGTCCATGTTGCAGCAACAGAGGCAGGAGTTTTAGATTCCTGGTGTTGGTGCCGTCTTGTGGTGGTGGGTACTGTAACAGGAGGGAGAGGGGGAAATTTAGCGTGAAAGGCTTACAATAAATTTAGTGAGATTGATTGATCCAACCGAAAATAAATGTTGTGCACCATACATAACCTATTTAACTATTGCACGGTAGAATTCTCCTTACCACTAATGCAATGGTCACTGTGATTACTTATAATTTTATTGGGAGATTTGTTTGTAAATTGTGTGTCTTACAATGGTTTCTGTACCTCCAAAGATGAAGACAGTATAGAATATCACATGACCACTGTCCCTGAAAATATACAAGTACTTGCAAATTGCAATACATGACCATTTTGCCTACATCCCCAAAGCTAGGTTTTCATATCAATCTTTTCGTGATATGCTGAGGTAGGTTGTCTGATACAAATGTTTTGAAAAGCTAAATAAATACCCAAGAATATCATACATTTTAGCAGGTAAAACATGTTGGACAGTTACTGTACATTGTAGACAAATATGTTAAATAGACCATTTTGGTGTATTTGAACTGTCTCCATCACCCATTCATAATAAAAGGAGTGATTTTCCGGATCTGAAACTTTCTTTGGTGCTGCATACTGTACAACCACTGTAGATTCGTTAGATACAGGTGCAGTGTTGGACTTAGATCCAATGATTCTGCAGTGTTAGTGATGTGCGCAGCACTCCAGAGGATCAGATTCGTGCTTTTAGCACTTGGTTCCTCTCCATCAGTCCAAGAGAGAGAAAGTAATAAGAAAATGTGAAAGAGAGAAAGAGTGTGTGCGTGAATTCATGAGAGAGATGAGGTTGGATAGTGAGGAACGTACCCGTGCTTTTACTGCTTTTAACAGTACATCTTGCCAGATGAAATTACCTGAGATGGTTTTCTTCCTCCCTATCCTGTTCCCTCTCACACCCACCACGACTACATTTTTGTATGTAGGTGGGGATGTGGTGTTACTTTTGGCTTGCTTGCTGTATGTGTGTGTGTGTGTCTGCTGCATGTTGCTTGTCTCATGTCTGATCTACTTATTTTTTTTATAGATAAAATTTTCAGTTACTGCTTAAAAGGATGAGGGTTGATCACTTTATTCATTGGATTAATTGTCTTTTTTCAGAGAGGTGGAAATGACAATACTTAGTTTGCACCTCTAATTCCATCCTTATGTTGTTGTCATAGTGCATTTTGGAATTATTTATAGCTTCCGATATTCAACAATTGCACCTTTTATCTGCTTGTTTTAAACATAATATTTTATGCCATTAAAAACAATGTCATATCTGTGCTGTTTAAATGAATCTAAGTGCCTTCTTGCAAAAGAATGAGTTGTTGTTCCTTGCCAACGGCATGTTTTCAGACAGCATACATCAAGCAATGCATTCTTAACTGTCTCCTTGTACCTTCTAGTTTTAATCATATTATTTTTGTTCAGAAATGTGGAGACGCCTACCTTGTCAGTCAAGGATAAGGAAGAAAAGGAAAAAAGATGTGAGTTTGTTCAAGGACTATTGCTGTCCACTTTCCTTGATGACATTTTATAAAAGAAATTCATCTGTGATGACTGCTGGTTGCTGCAGTGGTGACGAGCTTCTTCAATCACACGCGATCCCTACAATCTATGGTATGCCCTAGTGAAGTTGTGAATGTATTTGATCGTTGTGAAATAAGATGTGGAGAATGAATGTAATTTATGTTGCATGTGAACTGAAGTTTCAAGTTCAAATGTTTCATTTTATCCTTTAATTTCAGACCATAAATATTGATTGAAAATAGAGCAAGTTACTTTCCTACTGTACATGACATTTACATTTGTGTGTGTTGGGATTATTTTGTGATATTCATTTGAAAAGACTCCATAAACCTCGGGAGAGTGTTGAGTACTTGAGTTATGCTAATGAGGGTGAATGTTACATTTGACGAACAGCTTTGTGCAAGACACGTGCTGATAAATCACATCTTAGTCTAATAGTATTTTAATAAACCTAATTTAATTTATAACATGTCTTTGTTTTGTTTTTTTTATAAGCAAATATCGTCATTTTGTTTGTGTCATCTTGAAAATGGTTTGATGAACCAACAACATAATATCTTGTTTTTCACACACCGAATAATACTAATATCTGTATTTTGTGTGTGAGAGATTAAGATTCTGAGTACATGGGTTTGAGTTTGACTTTTGAATTCATGTAATTAAAAAAAGAGAAAATATCTCTTTTTGTCTCTGTAATATTAGTGAATTCTAGTTTTAGTCCCTGTAAAAAATAGATTTAGATTCGGTTCATGTAATTTCAGATTCTTCCACTTTTGGTCCCTCATTCCACCACGTCAGTAGAATCTGCATACATGACACGTAAAATGAGGGATCAAAAGTGGGAGGAATCTGAAATTACAGGGACGTAATTTATGCAGATTATGCTGACGTGATGAAAGGAGGGACCAAAAGTGGAAGAATCTGAAATTACAGGGACATAATCTAAATCTTTTTTTCAAAGGGACTAAACCCGAAATTCGCTAATATTACAGGGACGAAAAGAGGCATTTATCCTTTAAAAAAAGAGTCGTGTTAACCAGTGACCCCGGGGCATGTTAACTAGTGACCCCGGGGCATTGGTTAAGGAAACAAAAAAAGAAAGTTTTAAATTAAAAGTAATACTTATAATTTTTAATGAGTTGATTGCACAAGTTTTAATGCGATGTTACTATATTTGTTTCCTTAACCAGTGTCCCGGGGTATAAATTAACATTTTTTAAAAAAAAAAATCACTTTATCTTCATCTCTTCCGCATATAACCTTGAAGATTAGTCTATGACTACATTGAAAATAGAGATTGTCCTAAAAATATAATAATTATAAGAGCTTGTCTAAAATGTAAAATATATTGTATATGTTAAAACAATTAAAAAGTGAAATTTTTTTATTGAAAAACGACAATTATTTATTAAAAATTTATATATCTAATATTAAACATACAAGTTTTAAAGTAAATTTATTTTTAATTTTTTTTTAAGATGTGCAAATTTGCATATGATTGAAAAATTCTGATAATAATTTGGTGAGAAATATGCTAATCATTATTATCTATAAAAATATTAATTTGTTTATGAGATGCCATCTCAAGGGGTAGCCAAGGCTGCCCCATAGACGCACTACCCTCATTGATCATGACCATCTCACAGTTTAAAAAGTGCTTATAGATGAACTATCCATCAAGATCATGACAGAGACAATAAGATTTAAATCCTCACTTTTGTAAGGTATGAGCTGTATTTTTACGTATTGGACCATTTTTGTTTATTCTTGAGAATTATATCGAGCAAAAAATGATACTGTATGAATTTGCTATATAAATTTGTTCATATGTTAACTCCTTGATTTCGAAAAAAAATTATTTTTTAATAAAAGTTAATTCTAATAGCTTTTTATTTTACAGCCAAAAATGAATTTTTGTTTTTGTTTTGAAAATTCCAAACAAACGTTCAAAAATAAGAAAAGCGATTTTTATTTTTTATTAAAAAAACATATTTTACTTAAAAAAATTAAACAAACGCGCTCAATATCTTGAGATGCACAGTTGACTTAGAAAAATTATGATGCATCCTTGTTCAAACCTTTTGGATTATTATTTGGGATTTTCATTTCTCAAAGAAAAACGAATAAAACAAGTCAAGCAATTGCTGAAGAAGCCATTTGCCACTTGACAGGGACTTTTAACTATGAAAAAAATTCTTAAAGTCGGTTTATCTATGAGTATGATACCCTTGTTTCTCCAACCAAATGTACCAACCGACGAAGTTGTTTCTTCCGGGGACCGAAATAAAAAAAATAGAATAAAAACTTATCTCAAATTATACAATTTTACTGGACCGCTTTCTGGTCCAAAGGATTATATTATTTCACGAATCCAATCCATTTGTACATCACTCTGCCAGTTCTATATGAGGATTTAAATAGATTCTTTTTAATTCTAGTTATATGTAAATCATTTCAACCAGAGTAAGGCTCAAATGATCTTCTGTATGAGTAAGAGTGCCAAACGTAACAAACTAAAGTAAAAAATGAACACATAGGGCAACCTTTCTGTAAAATGTTAGTAAATCATGTCAATGTATGCATCAACAAGTAAATAAGAAATTCTTGTCCTTACTGTCAAAAAGAAATTTGTCCTAACTTAGCTCCTAAGAAAAAAGGTGTGCCTCTCTGGACACATTTAAGAATATTTTGCCTAAAGTCCTAGTCGTAACCACTGTGAAGACATTCTTGTGTCCAAAATACTTTTAACCACATCTCCTACAAAAGAATCAAAACAAGAGGAGCAGCAACCTTTAATCATACTCATTTGTCCACCAGCAATTAATTCAATGTGGGGACAGACGGATGGTGGAGGCACAGTACAAACCTCACTTGTCTTGTGCTCGAGTCCACAAGCAGCAAGTATGGTATGCGTAGAACTCCTTGCAATGTCCTTGAAAGTACTATAACCTGAATCAATACATAAAAGACATGTTAAAGAATTTGAATTCAAATAGTATGAACACAAAGCAAAACACACTCAACGAAGATTCTTTTCATAGGAAAAGCCATTACAAATTTCTAGTAATGGTCGAAGCCTTATGATGTAATGAATGATGACAAACCATGATAAATAAATGATATTAGAAATTACCCAAATCAGCATCTTGAGACAATCTCTTCAAATGACTTTTAACCATTGACTGCAATTGCTCCTTTAAAATGTGCAAGTTATCTTCTTCTTTGACAGTAGCAGGCATACCAACCTCAGTGACAATGTTTGATCTGCTGCTGCATGGGTGGATTGGTCCATAATCTGATAAGGTCGATGTCCCCAAAATTCCAGGCCATGTAGCTGCACTCACAGGCCCGTTTGAAAACATGGTTGAATCCTGAACCACTGGGCCCCTTGAATTGCTCATTCTTACGGAGAAGGGGTCTCCATTCTGCATAAATGGAGAGATGTTGTTGCCTAACCTCTCCTCAAAAAATGTGTGATAGGATGTTCCTACGTCCTGTGTTCTTATATGTTGAGAACTTGGTTCCCTATTAATTTCAGAGCTATTCAAGTTACTTACTGTACCGGTAGCTGAAACACCGTTAGTTCTGCCAGTTGTAGAAGCCATTCTATCAATTGAACGTAACTGCTGAATTTGTAGCTGCTGAACTTGACGGTGTATCCAGCGTCTCTCTGATAAAGTTGGTGCCCCACCTCCAGACATTGGAGAAGCTCCTTCGATACTTCTGCCAGAAAATCTAGAAGATGAATGATGCCCGAACCCTTGACTAAAAGATGTATGAGGTGAAGACATCAGGTTCAGGTCTATACTTTCTCGTATATGAACAGGTGATGGCCGGGAAGGCAGGCTTTGAGTTGCCGCTCTTAAATCAGATTCTTGAGCTTGGGAGTTTAAAGATGCCAAAGCAACTGGTCTACAACCATCACAGTACCAATTACCTTCAGGTACTTCTCTCCCCAAACCAACACAATAAGTGTGTGCAGGGGAATCACATATATCACAGAGTAGCATGAGGCCATCGTCTCCACCTAGATGACACTCTGAACACATAACTGACTCATATGGATCAATGTAGCTCCTGAGTTCTTCTTCAGTTGGCTGATAAACCTGCATGTAAAATCAAAATATTTTCATAAGAATCAACAAATTGAATTGCAAAACCATAAGCAAATGGTCAGAATTTTACGATAAGTAAAATTCAAATACCTGATCGCGTTCGGGCACTTGTATCACCGCCTCTTCCGCTGTTGTTGATCGTGCAGGCTTACTGATTGTTTGGAATCTCTGCTTACACAAAGGGCAGCGAGATTCAACCTTTGACCACTCCATAATGCAAGCAAAGCAAAAATAGTGAGTGCAGCTGTTTAGTACTCCCCTTACTCTTCTTTTATTTTCCTCAGACAGACAAATTCCACACACCTGTTTTCCCACCTCACTCTTCAAGTCCTCTACTTTTTCCTTACCTTTTCTTCCTTGAGATTCCTCTATCTTTTCCTTACCCTTCCGTGCTGGAGGCTTCCATTGCTGATGTAGATCTTCATATAGTCCAACTACTTCATTTTCCATTCGAAGAGAAGCTCTCCTCAAGTTCCTTCTTATATTTCCACACAACTCCACGGCTTCTCTCACCTGTTCTTTTTCTTCTTCAGAGATAGTAAACTCATAATCAGATGGTCTAGACTCACAATCTGAGCCGGAATTGGCATCTTCAAGGATAACCCTTCTCCTTTTCAGGACTGATCTCTTTCTGCTATTTGTTCTGATGGCTGGGACATTATCCAAAAAATCATCTGCATCATCACACTGTATTTTCCTCCTTGATCCTCCATTCTTTCGTCTTCTCTTTCTCTTGGGCTTCTTTGAAATTCTAGAACCACTCCTTTTTCGACCTCTGCTAGAAGTTGCAGAAACCCTTTTCTTCAAAGCCTTCTTCTTGCCCATCTTCGTGCCATTATTTTTCTTCTTAATGCGCCTTGTTTCTTCTTCCTCCTCATCTGTGTAATCTTCGTCCTCCGGTTTAAATTCCTCGTCTTCATAAATGGAATTATCCTTTTTCTTCTTTCTGCCCCTTGTTTCTTCTTCCTCCTCATCTGTGAAATCTTCTTCCTCTGGTTTAAATTCATCATCCTCATCATTTCCACCTACCTCTTCCACTTCCACTTCTTCTTTTTCTTCCTCTTCCTCTTCCTCTTCCACTTCCACTTCTTCCTCTTCCTCCTCATCCTCCTCCTCCTCTTCATCAACATCATTGTAATCATCATCATCTTCTTCTTCCTCCTCCTCCTCTTCTTCTACTTCTTCCTCTTCGTCTCCATTTTCTTCATCTTGTTCTTCTTCTTCTTCTGGTTGTTCTAAATAAGTAACCCTCTGTCTCTTCCTCGAGGCTTTACTTACATTAGTCCGCTGACGCCTTACACCAGTTTTAGCCCTTGATCTATTAAATTTCGTCACCCGTTGAATCACCTCCTTTTCCGAATCGCCGTCTTCTATAAACCCATCAAAACTATCCTCAGCGGCACATCCATCCAAAGAGAAACAATCATCCTCTGGACAATCAGACACATTCCCAGCATCATCCGAAACCACATAATCCTCATCGGAATCATCAGACCCACTCCCCTTTGACCTAACCCTCTTTCTCAAATCACGTTTGCTACTAAACTTTCTTCCCTTTACCATCTGTTCTCACACACACAAACAAACAACACCCAAAACCCCAATTTATCAGAAACACATTAAAAAACAAACAAGAAAATAAAAACTTTTCAAAACAAAATCAAATCTTTCATCATCCTTAGACTTCCATCCAATATTCTCTTATAATC
>Ga0315915_1010680_pt1 | contig 10108 bp, 10 predicted proteins | sample MpolbnodulesMG_FD_207738 | JGI IMG/M metagenome (GOLD analysis project Ga0315915, IMG submission 207738) | Medicago polymorpha root nodule microbial communities from Los Angeles, California, United States - branched nodules | ecosystem: Host-associated > Plants > Roots > Nodule | place: USA... | reverse complement strand
CATGAAGGAAATAAGATATTAGCATATTGGGACCCCTTGGTGACACAAAAGTTTCTTGTGTACTTACGTGCGTGTGTGTGTGTGTGTCACTGAAAGGGAATTTTTTTTGCACATATCAAGTTCAAGGTTGCTTAGTGCTCTCACTCAAGCAATTCAACAAACTTCAGCTAAATTTATATAAGTCTATTCTTAAAGTTCCGTAAGTGATTACGTGCATGGAGTGCAGCCTGTGCAAAAGCGGGAGCATGTGGAGAATGAACAAATTGTTCACTCATTGAGAGAAAAAAACCGCCACTAACTACTAAGAAAAAAGCAGCCACATAACTGACTATATCAATTGAATTTCCCGCATATTGTTCAACACATTTTCTTTATATATGCAAATGATGTGCATTAAATTTAAAGATATTATGAATGTTAACCAAGCATTGATTTTGATAATTGATATACTTTTAATATTTGAAGAGGCAGTCTAACCTTAGGTGAACCTGATTGCATTTGGGAGGAAATAGATCCATCATTCCTGTTAGATTGACCATCCTTTGCATTTAAGCTACCTCGAGGAAGACCAGAAAGTCTGCGTGGATCCATATCACCATAATTAGAATTTCCAAGGCTGTTTTGTTGTGCCTGAGCCTGTGCCAAGACCTGTTGTTGTTGTGATGCCAAAAGATATTGGTTCTGTGTTGTTAAATTAGGCTTCGGAACTTGCACACCCAAACCAGGTCTTAGTTGATCAATTCCCTGTTAAAAAGGGATAGGTCATATTTCTCTCGCAAAAAGTTTAACAAATTTAGAGAAACAACGATGAGGATAACATTTCTACTCACAGTTAGAGGCCATCCCTTCAATGGAAGACTTGTAACTCCTTGATTTAATCCTGAAAGATAATTAAATAAATAAATAAGAAAAATGGATTCACCATAACTGAAACTATACACTAAACGTAAAAACCATGAGGAATATCGCTGCAAAAAATCAACATCGAACTTCAATGAAACCAACATTACAAATGCCATAAAAGTCGCATCAGTTACAAGGTTACAAAAATCGTACTATAAAGAGTTTACTTCATTGCTGAAGAATATGATATTGGAAATTACTCCCTCCTTCCCACAATGATTGTAATATTTGCTTATTTCACACATGTTAAGAAAGAACTATAAATAAAAGAAAGAAAATAGTAATTTTACCAATTAACCTTATCAAGTTTGGGTAGTGTATTCTTGTTCAAGAAAAAAAAGTACTGGTGGTGTATTCACCATTATCAGAAATGCAAAGTGGGAGATATTGACTTAGGTGTGACGCACATCGTATTAATATGGAAGTACAATTTGGAAAAAACAAATTAATATTGCAATGAAAATTGAAAGCGATATTCATTTCAGGAAAAAATATATATTGAAAATGTGGCAATTATTATGGGACGGAGGGAGTATAATTTTACACTTTTACCAAAATAGATTATCAAGAAAATCAACAGAAAAAAATGTCTTTTATTTTTACCACATAAAAGATAGAAGGCTGCATTAAATAACACTCAGTCTCTCTAAACCATCACACACGCACGCACAAAGATGGAACCATAAACACTATCCCTTGACCATAAAAAGTGGAAATTTGAAGTAATAACATGAAGGGGGGCAGAGTAATAATACCTGCACTGCCTAACCCAGATTTCGATTGTAAAATTGATTGCCGATAAACTGATGAATCCATGGGAAAATTCTTTGGACTTGCACCAATGTTAATTTCTCCTTTGATGTCCTGTGAAATTAATTTATCAACTTTCTTATCATAGTAATGGATAAAATTGATAGAATTCAAAATAAAAATAAAACACGTGCAATATCTAATTAAGCATATGGTTTAAGTAGTTACAGTGTTCAAAGCAGATCGTGCCTGCATCTGCTGCAATGCCGCAGACATATTCCCAGAATTACCATGAACCAGCTGACTGAGACAGAAAATAACTCAAATTATTAGCAGTTCAATTCATAGATCAAGTTAATTGTGATACTTTTTCGCCAACTGTAACTATAATCTATAAAGAAAAGAAAATTTAGTTACCCTTGATGACTTGTTGCTGATTTGAGAAGAGCCATTCTATTTGCATCAATAAGATTGGGAGATACATCTGAATCCATTGAATGAGGGTGTTTCATTCGTTCTTCATACATTCTCATGGCCAATGCACTTGCTGGTGGCTGCCCCAACATACCTTCAGAGTTCATGGGGTTCAAAGAACCACCCAGTCCAGGATGATTAGGATCTCTTCGTTGTAATTGTGCATTGCGCTGTTGCATCAGTTGCAATTGCTGCATTTGAAGCTGTTCTCTGGCCTTCGTCTGCTGGGTCTACCGACATACAAATCCATACATAAGATCCGGTTAACTACCAACCAATATTTAAAGCACTAAAAGCGGCCAAGTGCACGAGGTTTCCGCCAAGTGGAGTCTGGAGAGGTTAGCCGTATGTAGCCTTACCCCCCAACAGACGGAGATATTGTTTCATAGATTTGAAACCATAACCTCCACTCACTAGGTAGAAACCTTAACGTTGCGGCAAGGCTCGCCTTCCAATATTTAAAATAACTAAGGCTATATATATGGATGCAGCGTTTTGGAGGACTACGTATATATATGTGAGATTTTGAAAAATTTTAAAGAATAATATGATAGATGATCATATAACATTTCAATCACACTTAATTTATTTTTAAAAACATTTTATAGCTTCTTTAAGCTAGAAAAGAAAAATAAGTCCTCCCCTCTAAACATACTCTAGGGAAAAAAAATACAGATGTTACATGATAAGATCACCTCAATGTAAGATGCAGCAGCCTCAGAATGCTTCTCATTTGTTCTCGAGATGAATATATCCCAAAAGACGGACCACCACTCAAAAAGAAATCCTCCAGGTGCATCAATTGCTATCAAACACAAACAAAACAAAAAAAAACAACTCACTATATACTCAATTGTGTCACCACTTTCAGCTTTAACAAAAAAACAACCATCCTAAAACAATGAACTGGACTAGCGATAAACTAATGATAAACAACCAATTTAACCTAATTCTTTACAACACATTAACATAACATAGAGAATGGTGAAAAATCTCAGTTGTTAGTTTCTTACCTACTGGATCAGTTGAAACCTTTCCTTCTGCCATAAAAGCTTTCGCAGTGTTGTGCAACCTTCTTTTGAGAAAATAATCATGAATATAAACATCAAGCCTGAAGCATAACAAGACAAACATATGAACATCAACATAACACGATCCTCAAAACCAAAATCAAATAAACCATGATCAAACACAGAAATCAAAAACAAATTCATGAGTAACATACATTTTGTCAGCTTCCCAATTACTTTGAGCTTGACCCAAAGTTGGCTTCATACTGACAAACCCAACCTCAAAGAAACTTGTGGTATAATGGTATTCTCTGCAAAGAAACAAAATTTAGTTTAAGAAGCCTCTAAACATGAAAATCAATCATAATTGTAGATGCCTTTAAACAGGAAAATCAAACATAATAAAAGTAATTAAATTCCAAACAATTTTCTCTCTCATTTTCATAGACTAAATTTCAACAACTTAAATCCCAAATTCTATTTCTTTCACTTCTGATTCCCTTAAATTCTAACCATCTTTTCACAATTACACAAAAATTAACATTAACTTTCACAATTATACAAAAATTATCATCAACTTTCACAAAAACTAACATCAAACTTCACCAATTACACAAAAACCATCATCAACTTTCACAAAAATTATCATCAACTTTCAATTTTAAACAAAAATTAACATCAACTATCACAATTACACAAACAATTACGTCAACTTTCACAATTAAATAAAAAAAATTCAACATCATCTTTTTCACAATTGTACAACAAAACAAGAAGCATACAAGAAGCTCCTTGGATCAAACCTTAAATCACCACCCCATGATACAAAAACACAACTAAAACCATGAAAACACAAAATTAAGCAAAATCAACAAAGAGGGTAGGACCCAATTTCAAGAGAAGAAATAAAAATGGAACCTTTATGTATGAATTTGAGTGCAGGTGATGAAAGTTGTCAGAATGTGTGTGAGAGAGAGAGAACAGCGAGAAAATCTGGGAATTTTCTCGGGAAAAAGTGGATGGAATTATGGAACTTGGTGAGTTGAGTGTTGTCAGTGAAGTGCTGCAAGAAGTCGCATTATAAGTTTCATCACACAAAAAGTGAATAGAGAGAGAAAGAGAAAAACCATATGGAAGACAAGGATATTTAAAGAGACAGATGATCACATGTAACTGTTGCAAATGTTAGGTTGTATCCCGACTAACTCGGCGGATTAATCTCTACAGTTACACGATTCATTTCAAAAAAATAAATATAATCGAGTATGAAAACCACCGGCGACACATATTACAATAAATTGTAAAAATGAAGATATGTAATAAATTGCAATAATTTTGTAAATTTTAGGTTGTATTTCGACGAATTCGATGGATTAATCTTTGCGGTTACACGATTCATCGTTGAGTATGAATACCACCGGCATCGTTTAACTACAATTGTAAAGATGAAATTATGTAATAAATTGCAATAATTTCTTTCTCCAACTAATGGATGTAGCTATTATCGTGTTTAATGATTACGATGATTCATAAGAAAACGCAGAGGAATTAGACTTTCACATAAATCAAGGCTCAAATTATGACCGAAAGCTACTCCGTCTATTTCTATTTATAATAAATACGGTTATTAGTATCATATATAGCGCGGGCAATCCGAAAATTGGCGCGGAACAGAATTACGGAAAGGAGCGGACGTTGTTTTAGTGACGCGGATAAAAATAATAAAAAATATATTATTAATTATCTATTATTAATTAATGAGTTGAGAAAGCATGAAAAAGTTGAAAGAAAAATATATATTTAGTATTAGTATAAATGAAAAGTAAAAGATAATTAATTGATTTATAATATTAACATAAATAGAGAAATATTTTTGACCGAAAAATGCTTTTTTTTAACAATTGACCAAAAAATGCATTAATATTTAGTATTAATATAAATGAAAAATGTACCAATTCAAATTAATTGAATGTATGCAATAAAATATCAAAAATAAATTAAAAAATTAGCTATGATGAGTCATGAAGGAATCAGGAAGAGATTAGGCTCTCATTAATCACATATAATTGTTGCAAATGTTAGGTTGTATCTCGACGAACTCGGTGGATTAATCTTTGCAGTTACACGATTCATTTTAAAAAATATATCGTTGAGTATGAATACCACTGGCGTCACATACTACAATAAATTGTAAAAAAGAAGATATGTAATAAATTGTAATAATTTCGCAAATGTTAGGTTGTATCTCGACAGACTCGATGTATTAATCTCTATAGTTTCACGTTCATTTCAAAAAATAAATCATTGAGTATGACTACCACTGACATCACATATTACAAAAAAATTGTAAAAAATAAGATATATAATAAATTGCAATAATTTCTTTCTTGAAATAATGGACATAGTTATTATCGCTTAATGATTCTGATGATTCATGAAGAAAACATGGAGAAATTAGACTCTCACATAAATAATTAGACTCTCACATAAATCAAGGTTCAAATTAGGATGAAGAGGTACTCCATCTATTTTTATTTATTAATATCATATAATGCGCGGGCAATCCGAAAATTGGCGCGGAACGGAATTGCGGAATGGAGCGGATGTTGTTTTAGCGACTAAGACATCAATAATAAAAAATATATTATTGATTAAATATTAAATATATTATTAATTAATGATTTGAGTAAGCATTAGAAAAAATATTGTTTTTGAAAAAAATATATTTAGTATTAGTATAAATGAAAAGTAAAAGATAATTAATATTAACATAAATAGAAAATGTATTTTGACCAAAAAATGCATTAATATTTAGTATTAATATAAATGAAAAGTGTAACTATTCAAATTAATTGATTTTATGCAATAAAATATCAACAAAAAAAATTAGCTATGATGAGTCATGAAGAAATAAGGAAGGGATTAGGCTCTCAAATGAATCAAGGTTCAAATTTTTCTGATGGAGTGTCCTCCCTCAATTCCAATTTGTAAACATTGTTATCCACAATCTCGAATAGCAGCACAATATGGCCAACACAAAAATTGGTGTAAAGCAGAAGCGTGCAGCGGAGTGGGCGTTATTTTACCATCGAGGGTACCAATATAAAAATGGATCATCAATTAATGATGTATATGGTCTTTATTATATACTACATACATCATTTAATGAATGAATTTAAAATATTCATTTCTGCTTATAATAATGACGGGATGATGTATTTGTTAAGGACCTGAAAAGTAAAAGATAATTAATTATTCTACCAAAAAAATATAAATTTTTTTAAGCTAGATTAGTTCATCCAAATTGACACCAGAGAGAATCGATCATGATACCTTGAGGAAGAGCACACTCTCAAGTCTCATGCCAATACCACCCTAAAAAAGATAATTAAATATAAAATGTATTTTTTTTGGAAATATAAAATTTATTTAGTATTAATATAAATAAATATATATTTAGTATTAATATAAATGAAAACTATATCTAGAATTAACATAATTTGGAAAATATACTTATTTGATTTAATTTTTTTATGTAATGAAACATTTTTTTAAAAAAATAACAAAAGAGACTTAATTTTTGAAGAAAAAAGTGAATCGGTATTATTAGCTTATTCAGGTTACAAGGGTGTAAGTGGTTTGAATAAAATCGATGAAACAGAAAATCCAAATAAAACCAAACCAAAAAAACTGACTGAAATGAACATTCAACTAATACTACTTAGTCCATTCACTTACTGTTGTTTTCTTTTGTTAAATATGTTTTTAGTCCCTATAAATTTATCGAATTTCGTGTTTAGTCCTCATAAATTAAAGTGATAGGTTTTGGTCCCTATAAAATAATTTCAGCACATAGTTTTAGTCCCTATTAAAATAAAATTTGTTTAATTATGCTCCAACTTTTAAATTTTTGAATGATTTTTTAGAGACATGTTAAGAACATCATAAGAAACTATTTTATAAAATAATTTAGGTTTTTAACATGTATTGAATTAAATATGAACTTTTCTAAAGCCAAATTTTCAAGATTAAAGTATAAATTAATGAAAATTTGGACCTAACAATAAAATTTTGAGCTACTTTTTTGCGGAGGTTCTTTCTCTAATGTTCTAAATTAGTATGTAAAAAATCTATTAAATTTTTTAAATTTTAAGTATAATTCAATAAGTTTTAATTTTGCAAGGACTAATAGTATTTGTTAGTCCCTGTTAACTTAAAATTTATTTAATTATACTTAAACTTTTATATTTTAAAATGCATGTTGATGACATTATAATAATCTCTTTTATAAAAAAAAATAGATTTTTAAAGGTTTAATGAATTAATTATGAATTTTTAAAATGGTAAAATTTCAAGTTAAAACTAATGAAAACTTGGACCTAAAAATGAAATTTTGAGCTAACTTATTGCGGATGAAATTTTTATAATGTTTTAAACAAGTATGTAAAAAATAATTAAAAAATTTAAGCATAATTAAACAAAATTTAATTTAACAGGGACTGAAACTTTGTGCTGAAAAAATTTATAGGGACCAAAACCTGTCAAATTTTTTTATGAGGATTAAAAACGAAATTGACTATATTTATAGAGACTAAAAACATATTTAACCTTTTTTTATAGAATTTTTATTATATTTCAAAAGTTATTTTGCATCTTTATTCATGATTTCGACCATTTGCCACTATATTAATCTATCTCAACCACTGAAATTCTTTGAGTCATGCTACATTTTTACCGATTCAAAGAAGGTGTGTATCTATCACGTTTATCTTTATGAAACAACGTTACTATTGTTGCCCTATTATTATGCAAGCTTTGATGTGTTCCACATACGACTTTTATTGGATTATTTTGCTTATAAAAGGAAGTTTTTCATGCGTGTAAGATATAAAGTTATCCTCATTTATATTCTCAGTAGCGCACTTTCGCATATTATCCATTCTTCACTCAATTTTGGGTTTTCTTCTTCCTGACAAAATAGCAGGTGAATAAAAATTGAGAATTAGAGAACTTGGAATATGAAACTCATCTTTGGAATAAAAATATGTTTTTTAACTGTATTTTCAAACAAACCGATCAACCAAACCAATCAGTTTGGTTCAATTGCGTTTTTGAAAAATATTGAAAACCAAATTAATGTAGATTTCATAGGTCCGGGCATATTATTGACTGAAACCGATCCAAACCGAATTGTTACACTTCTAATTGTAGGTCTCATAAGTTTCCTCCGTCCACCAAATAAATTCATTTTGTCAGTTTAATTCAAAAACATTAATTGGGCATGCGTGGATGCTGACATGGCATGTCTGGGTTTGTGAGAGGGTTGTGAGGTGGCATAACTAAATGGTACGAGAGTTTTTGAGAGATTTACAGAGAGAGAAACTTTTATTTCTTCATATTTCTCAAAAATGAAAGCACGGAGGGAGAAAAGAGAAGAGATGAAACATTGAAGTTTTATGCGCGCAATTGCAAGTAATGAATGACGATTCAAGTTTGTGAAGTTTCCTTCTACAACAGCGATCATCTTGACATTTATGTGATGTTGAAATTCATCTATTATTAAGTTTATTTTTCTGTCTGTTTTCTATTATGAGCTTTAATGCATGTTGCGAATTTTATATAGTTGTTGTCTCATTTGTTTATTATGATATGTTATTTTCTGATTTGTAATTGATGGAGAGAAAAATTGAAGTTGTGGTACATCATGGGGTTTCTTTTGGTCAACTTCACCATCTATATTACAAGGGGCTTAAGGATATTTGGTATAATGATCCTGATTTTTGGTGTTATTTTCAAGTACTTGATGAGTTGAAAGACATGGGCTTCTATGACCCAAAAGATGTGAATGAGATAGTTAAACTACAAGATGATTCAGGTACAGAGAGGATAACACATTGGTAACATGTTTGGCAAAGTCCATATGTGTGTTCTACACTCGCTGTCACAACCAATTACTGAGGAATATCCTTCACTAGAGTATTTTGTAAAAAGGTCAAATGTAGTGGTAAGTAAGAAGGATAATGAGCTTTGTAATGTAGTGGATAAGGAAAGTGGGTCCATTAATAAAAGCGGGGTTGATGAGAAAAATTGGGTGTATAATGAAAATGAGGCCCTCTACTGAGATTAATACATCTGATGCCAAGAATAGGGATGAATTAAGGCCCAGTGGAATAAAGGATATTAGTGTGAGAATTGATGATGAAACTGAAACTATTGATACAATTTTTTATTCTTTTTAAGAAGCTAAATAATATTGATACAAAATTATGAGGGGACAATGAGGATAATGCACTTGACATAAATTTTGATGAGTCATAAGAATAAATTGGTTTAGATGATAATTTTGGTCAAACTGCTACCTAAATTGAGCCTTATGCCAAAGTTAAACCTACTACTAATCATGAACCCTCTCCTCAAATTGTCCCCTTCAAACTTGCTACTAATCATGAACCCTCTCTTCAAAATAAAACTATACCTCATATAGAACATATTGTCCAAATTGAGGTACTTGTCTCAACTGTTTAACCTATCCAAATTGGAGAATCTATCACGACTGACAGGAACTCATAGTCTGCTAGTGGAAGTAAATCCAAAAATAAGAGAGGAAGGCCAAAGAAAAAACATGTTGCTGGAAACTTTGATAATTCAAGTGTTGTGCTAGAAGACAATGATGTCTCTATTGGTGTTATTTGTGAGTCTAGTAAGCCAAAACAACTTGAACTTTCTATGTGTCTAAACAAGATTGTCAAGAGGGAATTATGACATATGTTTTACATTCTTGAATAAACTTGAGATTTAAAAAGAATGATAGGAAAAAGGATGACAGTCATTTGTAAGAATGATCGTCCATGGGAAACATAATGTGCAAAGATACCCTGGGAAGAAAGTTGACAATTAATATCTTCACTAATCCGTTGAATTCAAGAAGCATATCAAATTTATTAGCATAAAGTCATATAAATTTCTTTAGA
>Ga0315915_1010676_pt1 | contig 10111 bp, 7 predicted proteins | sample MpolbnodulesMG_FD_207738 | JGI IMG/M metagenome (GOLD analysis project Ga0315915, IMG submission 207738) | Medicago polymorpha root nodule microbial communities from Los Angeles, California, United States - branched nodules | ecosystem: Host-associated > Plants > Roots > Nodule | place: USA... | reverse complement strand
ACGTAAGAATGGGCCTACAAGGATATGCAAAGAATGAAGGTATAGCAACTGCAACAACAAAATGGGAAGGAGAAAATCAGTTAGAAAGATTAGAGGGGGAATAACATAAAGGACATGTGTCGATTGGAGAGTGGAGGATGAAACAGGGAATCAGTTCCATACAGTGGAAAGGTGGGGGTCTGTGTGAGGGGAGGAAAAGAATTGGATAGTAATGGAAAAGCTTTGCCTTGGTGAAGGTTATTTTCTCCATAGGGAGAGCAGTCTAGTTGTTTTACATTTTGAACCATAGTCACTATATTTTCTTGTGAGGAGCTTTGCTCCATTGATAGCAAATTCAATACAAACCATCATCTCCATTTAAACATTGGTTCAGCTTATTTATTTTGTTTGAGCATTTTATTACGTGTTAGCTGAGAGGTGTTACTGTGTAGCTATGAAGCACGGACACTCCTCAGATTAGGTGTGTCCCGAAGTCAAACATGTGTCGTGTCCGACACCGACACATAAAATTACACTGAATTATGTGAATTTCTCAAATTATAGTCCGTGTTGTGTCCGTATCCGTGCTTCATAGCCATGTAGCCTAGAGAGGCTACTATCTAGAACAAAGAACATTGTAAGGTATTGCATAGAGAGGCCGTCCAGAACAAAGAATGTTTCAGGGCGAAGCTTGAGAAGGCTGTAAATAAGCATGTTACATAATGAAAAATCCAATTGTGTGCGGATTTGCAACGTAGTCCAAAACTTTTGTGGGTCAACCCGATATAAATTCTGTGTGCATTTCTCTCTTCCTTGCTCTATTAAGTTTAGTAAATTGGCACTTTTGTTAGTACAAATTGTCATTTCATTTTCATCAGAAATTGAAAACTGATCTTCTCAAGAATATATATTGTTACCAACGCAGAAAGCTCAAACCTTGTTTTAGAACTTATGCAAATGCATTTTGAGAAGGTATAAAATCCTGCCAACTAGTTTTCAAATAAGCATAATACTGAAATGGTTTTTACTGTCTTATCATACAATGGAAAACAGTTCAAGTGTATATTAGAAAACTTCTTTCCTAGGATGTGTCATTCCGTCAGCAAATTCATGTTGCTTTAGTATGTTGCATCATTAGAAGACTTGTTTTTTGAACGAACCTTGAGTGCTTGTATTACTTGAGTGAGAGTCAGAAAAGTTTTGGGTTAATAGGTTAGAGATTCAAGGGTCGCAATTGAACTCCCTTCATGTGACTCTAAGTACACACACCAAAAGGGTAAATATGGAGAAACAATGAATTCCATAAGATAAAGCTAGAGCACAGCTCCTCAATTACCTGTTGCGTGAATAGCTCCTTCCCCTTCAAAATAGAATTCATTGCTGCAGATTGATCGTCAAACGCACTGTAGAAAACCTCGTAGAACCTATTCCTGTAATTAAAAAAGCAACCAAAATAATACGACGTTATCTTCTTGACAACCAATCACATGAAACACTTATGAAGATAGTACATATTAGAAAGTACCGATCTTCCTCAATAGTTAATTCGTCCATATCATCAAATTTCCGTGTAAGAACTTCAGCCCCAACTGGTGATAGTACATGCAGAACGAGAGCCTCTAAAGTTCTTGGGAAGTTATTCTGAAAATAATAAATAGTGCAACATATTTGAAATATAAAACATAACTTAAAAATATCAAAGAAATAGCTACGGCATGATTAAATACAAGGAAATTAGTATGTAATTTAAGTTAAAGATGTAGCAGTAGTCTTTATACAACAAACAAATAACTCAATCTCATCCACCCCAAGCATCACTTCTAAAGAATAAAGGAGGCATGAAATAAAAACAGTTCCCTTTTAACGACAATAACGCCTTTTCCCACTAGTTGGAATCAGTTATGCTCTAATATATCAAATAATGCCACAATGTCCTACCATAAATCTTTGTCTGATGACAAGCCATTTAAATCTAAATCCTTCTTAATGGTTGAGCCAATAATATTCATTGGTCTCCCTCTACCTCTAATAATTAGACTATCCTACATATGATCTACTCACTTTACATAGGCTTTTACAAGTAGTTCCCTTTCAAGCAGGATAGATATTATTATTGAAAGAGAGTCGCATGAAATATTCCTGAGAAAATGAGAAAAAATAAAACGAAATGTATATGTCAACTTGGAAGGAAGAATTACATCGATATGATTAAGTACAAATGCCTTATGTCAACAATAACTTTCTTAAATCATAATTCGTAGCTAAAACACCCACGCCATGGTTCACAGTACAAAGAAGTGCATAAAAACAACTTTTCAGACATTTATAAATTGTATGGGTAATGAAAACTCACTGCCATAGCAAGAAAGACATTTTGAAGAGTTTGTGGTTTGACGTTCCAGAGAATTTTGGCAACTGGATCATCTTTCAGTTCAGAAGTCGCTATTTTCTCATATTTATCACTGCCTATAAGATCATAATCATTTATAGAAGTTGACAGTGATTGCTGATCCTGGCTGGCGCTAACACTGTTGTGAACCAAAGACACGAGTTCATGAAGCACCTGGACTGCAGCAGGTTCTAATTCTAGCAATGTGTTCCCCTCTTTAAGTCTTTTCTCCTTTAAATCCATTCCTTTCAACTTCTGACTGCAATTTTCATCAGCATGATCTGGTAATCAGATTATCAAGATCGGTTAGACTGTCAGTGGAGAAATGATAAGCTGGAATTTAGTGTTCTTGTAAGGAGAAAATCATAGAACACAGCTATATTAAAGCCATTTTCTAATTATCTTACTTGCTCTTCCATTCTTAGGAAGTGTATTCACACACATCCTAGTTTTTCCCATCCCCAATTTTAGCAGTTGCTGGTCCTGTCCTATATTGAAAAAGCATGTCACCGGCCCATTACAAAAACTACTAACTTGTGAGCATAAAGGAAAAAAGAAATCAATTTAACTCAATGAACTTTGATAGGCTAGAAGAATATAGACAGAAAACCCCTCCATTCTCCACACCCAGGAACAAAATTAAGAGATAAATAGACAAATGCTCAAAAGACTTGAGCTTCCTGTTAGAATTAGTGACTATTATTAGTTACTGTTTTATTCTTAGATTGTACAGATTCTTAAAATAGTGCTAATCAATTAACCCTTCAAATGTATTTACTAACACCATTACAAATACAAGGTGGTGTGGTCTGATTTAGACACGCAGAGGTACAAATTTTACACTTTCATCAACCATTTGCAATGAAAATTTTCTGAAAATATGAAATTCAATAACAATTAATCTGTACACTTTATGCTACCACACAAGAGAGAAAGGAACTGCATGACACTTAACGAAGCTAAACATCTAAGAAATTCTGAAAAAGGAAATTATTTATATGCACGCAGCACACGTGCACATATACATGTGTAGATGCATTCATAAGTAAGCTCATACAAGAGCAAGACTAAAATATTAGTTCTCTTACGTATCCACTCTCCATTCCAACCCCAGCAAGACAAATGAAAAAAATAATAATGTAGGCTTCAATAATGTTTTATGCAGTAACTGACGTGTACAAAATAAGCACATACCATCTCTTTGTCAATCAACCTTCGAATGCATCCATTGGATCAACAGGTAAATGATATTTGAAAGAAGAAGAAAAAAACAATTAACATTCAAAAGTCTTTTTTCACATAATATTTGATGACAAATTTAAACATAGAACTACATCATCACCATACCTTCTCAATATTCTGCGTAAATAATAAGCATCCATATGTTCCATCATGCAAGACATTGTGTTGGATCTCCACCAAAAGTTAATGGCAATAGTAAAATCATCACTATCTACTTGATGGAACCTAAATCGTAGAATAGTAATTAAGTGACGACGTTAGAGAACAAGAATAAGACACCTGAGAAGTTTATTTGTGTAAAAAGAAACAGATTTGTAATGAATATACGAACTAGGGAAATATGCTAATTTCACTTTAAACACAAAACATAGATCCTACTGCAAAATATGGTTGGGTTGCATGAAGTGACAAATGTAGCTGTTGAGACCTGAGTCTCATGCTGGATGTGATCATGTGATACAATTACGGTCTAGAAAAGCATTTATAAGTGGGAGACATCTTTCACCCTATTTTGTAGGGTTGAGTTAGGTCCAACCCAAATTCTAAGATGGTATAGGAGTTTATCCAAGATTCATTGGGTCACTCATTATTGTCCACTCAGGTAACACTTCGCTATTCAGGTTTGAGCGTGAGAGGATGTGATAAGAGCCCCACATTGGATGTGATATGTCCTGAAAATGTGTTTATAAGTGGGAGGCATCTCTCACCTTACAAAACCGTTTTGTAAGGTTGAGTTAGACCCAACTCAAATTCAAAGAGAAGACTAATGCACTAAATGTATATGCTCAAGCAACGGAAATTAAGAAGAATCACAAGATCAATAAACAAACAAAATGAATTTTAACTGCATCAAGGATATGCTTAAAAAATCCATCCTTCAAGAAAGATCTATACTCTCATGGCACAATTACTTTTAGCTAAGTACTTGAACAATGCACTTTCAAATGTACCATTTTAACCAATAACCAATAAATGAAAAGGACCATGATCCTGGAGCCAAGGAAAAGATGACATAATGCGAAGATATAGAAGTGAAACAGGTGAGAGTTGTTAGCAATTCTAGGTGACTGAACCCTCAGGTTTCAAGCATTTATATTTTTAGAAAATGACTAAAGCTGGTTAACAAATGCACAAAGACTCAAATTAGAAAATCGAAACACAACTATATTTTCAATTTGACAAGCATGAACCAATGCACATATTAATCACCTTCATCAAAAGCACCAAGCAAATATGCATGAATTCTTTCTCAGATGCATATCTGATGTTTGTTTCTGACATTCTGTGTCAGCACAGCATTGGGAGAAAACAAAAAGTGTTGATAGAAAACTGTAAAGCGAAGATTCCAGAGAGCTTTTGCTTCTCTGTTGTGACTAACTTTTTCTATACAACTCTGTTAGAATGATTTTATTACAGTTACAAGAGATTAAAGAGTCTATTTATAGACTAAAGCTAATGACCTCTAGTGTGTCAGTCACCATTCCCTAGGTAACTAGCAGTTGCCAGTTGTACGGTTAGACAGTTACAGGGAATGCAATCTAGTGCAACACCTCTATGGTGATCATGCTGATCACCACCACTTATCTAATTATGATATGTTCCTTCAATAAGTGTGAACATTGAAAGTTCCAGATATTTATCCAGTACAGAATTCCCAGAAAACAATCAGAGAAGTTAAGCTGTTCTCGATTGACACCCAAGTTTCCCTGTCCATGTCTGCCAAAAATGGAAGAGAAATAATCTACCCAGAAACAGAGAAAGGCTTATCACAGAGATGTTGATGAGCTATAGACCTTACCATCCTTCAGGAATGAAAAGCGCATCGCCTGCCTCCAGAACAACCTTTTGTCCAAACTCCATTAAGTCTCCTGCCCTTGGATAAATTGAGTAATCGGGGTTTTCTAAAGCAACCGAACTGCCACAAAAATTTTATTGAAAAGAAAGACAAAATAAGGCATTATTAGAATATAAAAGATATGTCAGTGAGCCATGTTTTGAGAACTGAACACGTAAGAGCTGTATTGCTCTCATGCTAGTAATAATCTGTGTTTACTACATCAATACATATAGAGGGCTCTTGGCAATCATTGAGTATACCTGTGATTGGACGCTTCTCCGTAGATAGGCATTGGGTAGAGTGAGGGACTAGCAGAAGGAGGCCACAAAACAACTGCAAAAAAGCAGTTTCATTAAATGAAAGAAATGGATAGAAGCTTGAGGAAGAAAAAGAAGGTAGGGGCGGAATATGTAGAATAAGTAACTGAAAACCCTAGAAAGGATTTTTGCAAAATCATAAAATGAAAATGGACAGTGAAGCCAATAGAGTTCCAAAACTCTGCTATATGTTATTTACTAGCACATTACTTTAGACATTAAATAAATTAAAACATCGGCAAACCAATACAAGTACCACTGCTGATAGCATATTACTGACAAGGAGCACCCTGCATTTCTGCAGTGGCGAAAAAACTCATGCTGGGTGGTAGTAGGATAGGATAATAGGTCATAACAAGACGAGGAAGACATATACCTTACCTTGTTTACGGCCAGAAACTATGCACAAAAGATTGTGGTGTGGATCATAGTGAGTACTTGATCTAGATTGCACATTGTTCATCCACAAATTTATAGAAGACAGATCTTTTGCTCCCAAAATTGGAGGCTGTAAAGAACAATATGATGAAATCATTATTTCATAAACTAAGGTCTCTACTATGAAGAGCAACATAGTGCGAAGAACTATAAACTAAAACACAAATAGACTAACCGTCTGAATGTCTTCCCTTAGGGTTCCCAATTGAACTTTCTCCTTACGATTACTGTTCATGATCGGCACCTAAAGAAAAATCACCAAAATCAATTTCAAAACACAATAACTACTAACATTTGCTATTCAAAAACAAAAAAAATGTTTTAACAATATAACACCATCAAACTATCAAATTAGCGCACAGATGGAACAGGGCCAACATACAGATAACTTAACAACATTAACAAAAAAAAAAAAAAACTTGGTAATATTGTCAAAAACAATTAAATCAGTTTTGATGAACCAATAAGCATAGGTTATTTCATATTTGAGTTTGAACCTGCGCTAAATAAATTTGCTCAGGAACATCTTCAAATGACAAACAATCATGTTGTGAGGTATCCGTTTGCGAGGCAACACAATGATCATTATCCAGATGTTGTTGTTGCTGAGTTTGCATATGCATTCGTTTCTTACACAAATCAAGAAAGGAAGAAAATGGTAAAGGAACCTGCAATGCAAGGAAATGCAAAAACAAAAAGATTAACTTAACATCACCACATAATCTCATATCTCATATACTACTACAAGCTCTCAAGTATAGCTTATGACAATAACTTATAGCATATATCAAGACAATTAGACTTAATTTTATCCTTTGCTATAGAAATAGATTATACATAAATGCCTATTTGGATTAGCTTATTTGAGCTTATATACTAACATAAGTACTAGTGACAATTTGACTTTATTTTATCATGTGTTACCAAAATAGCTTATTCTTAAGCGCTAATGATATAAGCTGCTTAATTAAGTTGTTTATGGAAAATGTTGATAAAAGCATATAGAGTGTTAATTAATTACCCTTTGATGACTACCAAGATCACCGTAAAAAACAGGTGCAGATGAAGATATCATAGCCTCGACCACAGAAGATCCTACCCGCTCCTGCAAGTAGTTGAGTCCATCGTTGCGTGGGTTCCATAGAGAAAAAGCTGTCCAATTCTTGGTGCAACCGCATAGAACCTTTTAGGTTAGAAAATTCAAATATTAGTAATTAATTAGTGATGCAAATCAAATAGTAATTGAGAGAAGAGTGTTGTTTGTTTGATTACAGCGGGAACGTTTTGAGCTTCGATGAGAGACTCGAAATCATTAGATGTAAGAACTTCTTCATATCTTCGGATTTTAATGCAATCTTCCATTTCTTCTAACAACTTTCAAGGAATCAAGTTTCAGTTTCAGATAGTTTTTCAAGAAGAGGAAGGAAATCAGTGCGCAACACTTCTAGTTCTAGTTACAGAGGGATTACTATTTGCACCGCACTTTTTACTGTTACATTTCCTCTCTCTTTTTCTTACTACTATCTTTTCTTTTTTTTTTTAAGAAAAATGCTAGCAACACACACTTTTCAACACACTCTCTTTGATTGGTTAGAATTCACATGGAACCCACCAAAATTATATAGGACCCACATGATTTGGTGGGACCCATATGAATTTTAACCAATCAAAGAGAGTGTGTGTTAGAATGTGTTTTGCCAGCATTCCTCTTTTTCTAAATACCCTTGTTCTACGTTTCCAACTCAATTTTTGCTTACCAAAAGTTTAGATGGTGAAACACACTTAAATATTTTACTTGACCAAAATCCAAAGCTTAGCAAAAGTTTTCAAATTCATTGAAGTCATCTATGTACCGCGAGAGCAAAACTCAAGGGCAGACTTGCTAAGTCTGGCCAAGCTCGCCAGTACAAAGAAGTCGGGTAACAACAAAATTGTGATTCAAGAGATAATTACGTCGCCCAACATGGAAATCATTGAGGTAAATTCTATTACAAAAGAAAAGGAGGGCTGGATGACCCCCATTTTGAAATTTCTAACGGGGTCTTTCTCTCCAAAGAACGATGAAGAGGAGCAGCTGATTCGAAGTATTTTACTCATTGATCAACGGTCATGAACAGTAAAAATTAACAGGTAATAAGTAATAATAATGGTAATAGTAACGATAACAATAACAATAACTGACACTTTAAAAAATTCATTCATAATTTTCACATCATTCTCATAATATTTATCAATACTTTCAAAATGACTAAATGTTTTCTTATGTGCATCACTCTACATGTGATTCTTTTGTTCCTTATTAGTATTATCATTATTGAAAAATTAGGAATAGGTTACGTAGGAATAATTATATTTAGTGTTTTCACATTATTAGGCTTAGCTTTGACTATTACCATATGTTCTGATAGAGACCGAGATTAAACCATGGTTGTGATTTTTGTAATTGTTGTTATTGAATAAGATGATATTTTAATGTTTGGTATTCGTGACAAAGTTTTTTGTGTCGAAGTGCGATGCTGATTTGATTTTTCTGATTCGTGTTGTGATGAAAGACCTTGCAGGATAGCGGATGGAATTTTGTTGGTTGTCATGATAGTGGTCTTGAAGTTACGTCTGATAGAGATTATAATTGACTGTTGAAGTTAGACTGGGAAGATGATCTAGAATTATATGTTGTTTAACACCTTAATCCATTGTAATTTCCATGTTTATATTGTAATATTTATGTTATGTCATCTAATATAAATCCTGATTTTGTTGTCACTGTGATATAATAGATTGAAAATCGGTTATAATTATTCGTTCGTTTGATTCAGATTACATTATTCAATAAATGATATCTAAATATGTGCGTCGGCACGGGTCACACACTAGTTCTTTCTCAAAGCAACAAATTTGAGATTCTATTTTTTGAAACTTAAAGAATCATTGGTGCATTTTAAATAGTTTCTTTTTTGTTTTTTGTCACCCGAAAAAATTCTCTTAAATCTTTACTTACTATATATAATCATTGGTATATAGAAAATTACACATAAATAGAAGACAAACGGACAAAAAATATTGGGCCAAAAAATACAACTGAATAAACGTGAGAAAATACAACTCAATAAACTTGAGAAAATTGTTATTTTCACATCAATTGTTTTCTAGAAATACATGAAAATGATAAAAAAACCCTAGCGGTAGTTAATTACTGCTGACTTATAAACTACATCGGTAGTTAACTACTGATGTAGTTAACCCTAACGGTAGTTAACTACATCAGTAGTTAACTACCGCTGGGTAGTTAACTACTGCTGACTTATAAACATAAATCCAGCGATAGTTAACTATCGCTGCGTTTTTTTGGTCATTTGCATGTGTTTATAGAAAACTATTGGGAAATTATACCCTATACCCATACACTTCATCCTTCACCCCAACAAATCATGAAAAATGCCAATTTTACCCTCTTTTTAATTTTGACTTCACCTCAACAAAATGATTTCACGTGCATACATTTTTTTAGAAACTGAAGAATTCATTCAACATCACAAAACTTCATTGCTTTGCGTTTGGAAGGATTCAATTCCCACCTTAGATTGTTTCTTTCAATGATTTTGATTCCATTCTTACCATTTACGTTTATGATCAAATTGGGAAAATTGAGATGTATTAGGTTAATAAAGCAAAGCCATGATATGTTGTCTTGTAGTACCAAAGACGAGAGAACAGGAGAAGAAATTTTGAGACGTATTATCACAATTCTTTTAACATTAAATAGCCAAAACTTTAATTTTTGAAAAACAATAGAAGAAATTTGTAACAAAAAAATAAAATAAAAACAAGAGTGGTAATCACAATTCAATTGATTGTTCTTCCATCGACAACAATTCAAAGACTCTCATCACTTGATCTTAATTTCTTGAG
>Ga0315915_1010674_pt1 | contig 10113 bp, 6 predicted proteins | sample MpolbnodulesMG_FD_207738 | JGI IMG/M metagenome (GOLD analysis project Ga0315915, IMG submission 207738) | Medicago polymorpha root nodule microbial communities from Los Angeles, California, United States - branched nodules | ecosystem: Host-associated > Plants > Roots > Nodule | place: USA... | reverse complement strand
TTTGGACAAATACCTACAAAACAAACAAAATAAAAGCAATTAAACTCGTGGGTTGCCTCCCACGAAGCGCTCGTTTAAAGTCATTAACTTGACGATCAAAAGAATTTATGTTTCTCAATCTGGGTTACGTAGACCATTGTGTGTAGATAATGCTAAGGAACATTCTTTCACACGATGATCAATCACATCAATCATACAACATGAATCAAAAATAGAGGAACCCTTAATCAAATTTGTAATTTCAAATTCAACCTTCTTATCACCTACATGAAAAACTATTTTACCATATTTAACATTAATAACAACACCCACAGTAGCGAGGAATGGTCTTCCTATAAGGATTGGAATTTCAGAATCCTCTTTGATGTCTACAACTACAAAATCCGCTGGAATGTAAATTTTTCCCACCTTAATGGGGATATCCTCAAGAATTCCGGCCGGAAAGATAATGGAACGATCGGCTAACTGCAAGGTCATCTTAGTGGGTTTCAAATCACCTATACCAATCCTCTTCAAGAGGGACAAGGGCAACAAGTTAACACTAGACCCTAGATCACACATGGCTTTCTCAATGGTTTCCTTCCCAATCAAACAAGGGATGGAAAAACTACCGGGATCTTTTAGCTTTGGAGGAAATTTCTTTTGTATGACATCACTACATTCTCTTGTTAGAGCTATTGTCTCATTATCCTCTATTTTTCTTTTCTTTGATAAAATATCTTTCAAAATTTTTGCATAAAGAGGCATCTGAGACAAAGCTTCAGTAAAAAGAACATTGATGTATTTTTTTCAGCATGTCTACAAACTTTTTAAACTGCGCATTCGGGTTAGGTTTAACAAGCCTTTGTGGAAAAGGAATTTTTGGCTTATAAGGTGTTGGAACAATTGGCTTCTCACTTTCTACTACAACTTTCTCACTTTGTGACTTTTCACTCTTTACCTCAACCTCATTAGTCTTGGGTTTCCCTACGGGGTCCTCTAGTTGCCTACCATTCCTAAGTGTAATAGCATTCAAATGGTTAGTTTTAGTTTGGCTAACTTGTTGGGCTACTTAAGAGATTTGAGCTTCTAGCATTTTTTGATGAGTAGAAATGGAGTCCACTTTAGATGTAAGCTTGACAATAGAGTCATTCAAAAATTCAGTTTGATTTTTAAGTTCTTGAAATTGTTTGGATTGTTCCATAACATATTTTTCTAGTAAAATTTCCAAGCTGGATTTTTGAGGGACTCCTTGGTTGTTTGCATAACCGGGTGGTGCTGTTTGTTGTCCAAAGGGATTTTAAGGATTTTTGTTATAAAAATTTTGGTTTGACCTCATACCTTGATTATATTTATCATAGTTCAATTGCTCGGGACTTTCAACAGCACTACCTAGTTGGCATTCAACGCCAGTATGGCCAAGTATTCCACGAAATTCACATGGTGGTGAAACAGGAGCAGGTGTGACAACACATATACTTAATTTATCAAATTTTTGAAAAAGTGTGTCCACCTTAGCAGATAGATGATCAAGGGTAGAAACTTTGTACATACCTGCCTCTTTTTTAGAGGGTGGAGGAGCAACAACGGTGACGGTTTTCTCACTTGTCCACTGATAGTGGTTTTGAGCCATATCCTTGATCAAAACATATGCTCCTGTGTAAGTTTTATTCATCAAAGCTCCACTTGCAGCTGCATCAACATATATTTTTGTGGTATATAAAAGACCATTATAGAAAGTATGGATAAGTAGTCATTTCTCTAAACCATGATGGGGGCAAAGCCTAAGCATTTCTTTGAAACGCTCCCACGCATCGTAAAGAGATTCACCATCTTTTTGAGTGAATCGTGTGATTTAATTCCTTAATTGAACAATTTTACTATGGGGAAAGAATCGGGTAAGGAATGCTTGCCTCATTTGATCCCATGAAGTAATAGAACCAACTTCCAATGAATGAAACCAAGCACTAGCTCCATCCCCTAAGGAAAAAGGAAAGAGGTGCAGCCTTACGGCCTCTTGGTTTGCCTTCAAGGTTCCACTGAGTCTTAAAAAATTTGAAACATGAAGACTCGAATACTCAGTTGGTGATCCGAAAAATTGATTTTGCTGCACTAAGTAAATAAGTGCAGGTTTTATTTCAAAATTATTACCCTCAACCGTTGGGTACACAATAATAGCATGTGACTCTTCCGTAGAAGGGGTTGCATACTCTTTAAGAGTGCGTTCCTCAGCCATATCGTTATTATTTCGTGCTTCCCAAGAAGTTAAAGGTAAAAGAAAGTAATAGAAAAAGAAAGAAAGAAAAAGAAATAAAAAGAAAAAGTTTTTTTTTAGTCTAATCAAATTGCAATAATTCCCTGGCAGCGGCGCCAAAAACTTGATGAGTAAAACCGCAAGTGCACGGTTCTACTGATGTAGTAAAAAGAGTATCGTTCAAACATGAAGTTATGAATTCAATTAACTTTCAACAATGATTAGAAAAGAGTTTTGAGTTATAAAGTTTGGATTTTTAATTAAAAGAAAATAATAAAAATAAAAGCGCATTGGGATTATTGGTTCATCTAGATGACAAATCCTTCACAAAACAAACCCTAAACCAAAACTTTATATTGGACCCACTTTCTAAAGACAAGTTTCTCTTAAGCGTATCAAAGCTTCTCTCGAAGTCATTGAGTGTGTTCCTCTAGCAACCACGCCTATTCTCATGGTTGATTGCTATTAGAACCCTTGAAGAACGAAACTTTATATGTCTCAAGGTTTGCTAGACTATTCTCATGTTTCGCAACCGTTGTCTAATTTCACTTGTTCCAATATCAAAGCTCCGTTGTTGCGTTATGAATTGATATTTGTGATGATGAATTAACAAATACTAACCCTCCGCTGTCACATTATGAGTTTGGTATTTGTAAATTCATTATAAAAACGGTGAAATTAGATTAGAAAGTAGATTTATATAAAATTGGGGTTTATGACTTGGTTTGATTAAGATTATGTCATTAGACTTATCCAACAATTCCAAGACAAGAAGAGTCTATTCACTAACGTTCATTGTAGACATAGAAGAGAAGAAGAAGAAGAAGAACATTAAATAAAGGTGAACTTTTATTCAAAGAAACAATTGTCACTTATTATTTCCAAGAACAAAAGATTGTTTTACAAACTAAATGGCTGCTCTATTTATATTCTAACATTGACTTGAGCCCCAAGAATTAAATCACTAAAGTGTTGCACAAGAAACCATGGGCTCTAGGTCAGAAATACTAAAATAGGCAGTTTGTCAAAGAAGCAAAAGCAGCAAAAGGGCAATATGGGGCGCGCCTATGCTATATTCCGGTACAAGATCTTCTAATTCTTTGCACAGGATATTTTTGTATGAGATCTTCATATTTTTGGCACGAATCAGCTCCAATTCTCCTTTCTTTTGCTCCAAGACTAAATCTTTTGAATATTTGTTCCTGAAATATAATAACTTGCAATTGAAGTAAAATAGCTCTAAAAAGGAAATAATATTAAATAAAACAAACTCAAATATAAATAAAACGGAATCTAATATTATATTAAAAACACTAATTATTGACTCATCAGGCGTAATTTACCCTTTATGATTTTAACGAATCAAATTGTAGGATACAAAGAGAATTTTTAACCTTAGGTAATTTTTAATTCTTTTAATTTTATTTTATGATTTTTAGTTGAGAATAGTTTCCTAACACTGATTGTTAGCATATTCTTTACAACGTCTATGTTCTTTCTCGTACAAATCTTTTTATTTAGCAAAGCTTTGCAAAATTCGTCACAACTTTTGACATGAGCAATTTGTGAGCGCTTTGGTGTTTCACTCTTCACATCAAAAAATTCTCTTGACATGAGTGTTTTGTGAGCGACTTAGTACTAAACCTTAGTGACGGGGCTTTGAATTAACCTTAGTTTAAATTCTCTTTGGTGTTGTGTGGTGGATTAAGAAATTGTATGATTATAAGTGTAGTGGATTAAGAAATTGTACGATTATGAAAATAGACAATGGATGCAAAATCAACATCAACATATCCAAACTCACGGTTTAACAACTAGCAAAAAACACGATCAGATGTGATGCCATAATGACGACAATGGCGGTGATTGGATACAATTCTCGAATCAAACTGATGTGGTTCCAGAAACAACAACGATTCTCACAATACCTGGAATCAAACGGACGGCGACGATTCTCACTATATTTTGAAATGAAAGCGGTTTTGGAACGACATACCTGGAATACGAGATGCATCTGGAATGAAGGAGATGGCTTTTGAATATCAGTATTAATCAATAGCAATACAAGAAGAAAGAAGAAGAAACTGGTGAAACAAGTATACGTGAAGAAATTGGAATGAAGGGGGGTGTGATTGGACTCACACATTCTCTGGAATTGTTTTCTGAATATAACTGATGGATCTAAGGATGAAAGAAACTTTTATGTTAATTTTTAATTGATATAAGTCCTACAATGTAAATTCATTAAAATTGAACCCTTAAAATATAATTAATTAAAATTAAAAGTATTAAAAATTACGTAAGGCTAAAAATTCTCTTAAATTAATGACTATGAAGGTTGACTTTATATCCTACAATTTGATTGGTTAAAATCATGAGGGGGTAATGTAGGCCTCACCGGGAGTGATTTTTTCAATTGAGTTTAATTAATTGGTTTATATTAAAATTAAGGGTTAGTGTAAGTTTACCCCTTGTAATATTAGCGAGTTCTGGTTTAACCTCTCTAAAAAAAACTTAGATTTCAACCCTGTAATGTAAAGATTTTTCGATTTTGAACCTTGATGTCACATGACTGTACATTTACGTTGATGTGACACGCTGAGTCAACATTTTCTTATTATGTGATGCGCTGCTGACTGTGTAAATAATTATCTTTTTCATTTTTTTGTTTCCACGTGTACAACCATTTGACATGTCATTATTTATTAAAAAAGAAAAAAGAAAAAATATTAAAATAAATAAATAAATAAAAAATCAGATCCCATTTTCTCTTCTTTCTATTTTGAGTAAATTACACTTCCTTCCCTTCAAAGATGCTTGAATTACACTCTCCTCCTCTCTTATTCAAAACATACTAGACTCTTGACCCGTGCTATCGCACGGGTCCTACCGAGAAGAAGTTAAACGAATAAGTCGCAAGAATGTAAACATATATAGTTAATAGAAGTTTTAACAAAATTTAAAAATATGTTCCCTTCTACAACAACAATAGAAACAAAATGAAATGGTAGCATACATAAAAAAAAAAGGTTTGAACTTTAATCATCAATATACATTACGAAATACATCGTGATAAACAACATTTGAGGTCGTATCAGTATTTTGTCCATCTCCATCAACGATTAGTATTTTCCATCCTTGTTTTGAAGTGACTCTTGAGATTGTAACGTACAACTGACCATGCGAGAACACAAGACTCGGCAAATAAATTCCAACACTTTTAAGTGATTTCCCTTGACTCTTGTTGATTGTCATGGCAAATGAAATAGATATTGGAAATTGTCTTCTTTGAAATTTGAAAGGAATTTTAACATCAGATGGTGAAAGAGATAACCTGGGTATGAAAAAAATTTCGCCAATGTTACTTCCGGATATAACCTTTCCTTCAAGTACAAATTTTCCCATTTTGGTTATGATTAACCTTGTTCCATTGCATAATCCTAACTTTAGATCAATATTTCTCAAAAGCATAATTGGAACTCCAATTTTCAATCTGATCTTGTGATGTGGGAGTCCTGAAGCATTTATTGTGGTGAGAAATTCTAGAGTGTGGACATCATCAACAACATTATCATTTCCGTTATGTGTCAATGTACTATTATAACTGAAATAGGTTTTCTCTTCACCAGGCATCAAGTCTAACATGTAATCGTTTATCTGATCCACTATTGAGTTTGTTGGAGCAAGTATTGCTTTGTCCTGAAAATATGATATATCAGTTATACTATCTACCAGATTCAGATAAATGCCATGAACAATAGATTGAACATGATTGCCTGAACTCTGTATAAGTAAATCAGGAGGAATGTGAAGTGATATATCCACGTCATTTATGAGCCCAACTTTCCCATCACCAATTGCCAAAACCCACTCAAAGAATAATCTTCTTTCTTCAATATCAGTGTGCGATGCACCACTTAGTAGTCTCATATTTTTTGTAAGGGTGAGAACTTCACAATAATTCCATATATATGAAGAATTGATTGTGGCATTTACTATTTCTTGCCTGGTGCCTTTTGGCATAACAGGGAGTATCAAATCCTTCTCATCAATTAGTGTAATCGTAATGACATATTGAATTAGTGTTTTTTTGTTATACATGAAGTTTATATAATATACCTTCTCATCAACCAATATCATGTCATGAAGATGTCCTCGTCTTGATTTTCCTTATCACGGATGATCTCGTTTGGATTTTCCTTGTTATATGGATGACGTGATTGAAGAAGGTTTAGTACTTGCAGCAGATATTTGAAAAATGTTATACTTGATGAACAACATATGTATGGAAATAAACTAATTTTGTTAACAGTAAAGTTTTAAGTGAAAGGGCAATACAGTTGATATCTGATAAACCTATTAAAGAGTGTGGCACACTTGATAAATGATTAATTGGAAAACTCTCAGCATTTATGTTTGTGTAAGTACACCACTATCAAAATAATATTCACTACTTGTTAACAGAATTGCACATAGCCTTGCACTGATTGATTTAAAATTACATCATAAAGACAAATGGAGAGAATAAAAAAAGTGCCATCAATATTTTGTTAACCATTTGATATCCTTATTTGAAATGTCCTTCATAGCATGATTTTCATGATCTATACAATATTTTTTGCTGAAGGATAGTTAAAACTAAAAGTGTCTGATTAAAATTTGAATATGTTCCATAAAATGTTATGAAGTAACTTGTTCAAATAGATTTGAAATTGTTGTCTATATGTAATCCGAGAATTATAATTTTGTTATGTTTGTTTTTCCGTATGGTCTGAACATTACATATTGTATTGTGTCTTGCACTTGATCTATAAGAATTCTTACTAGTAATTTTCATATAAGAATTATATTATGACTATGAATTAGCGAGTCTTTATGGCCTCAATTTTAATAGTTTATGACATATCCTTGTTCATTATTTTTTGGCTCCATGAAGGATGATGGAATACAATCATCCATAAATTGCATTTAAACTTAATAGTTAAACGAAGAAACATTTTAAAACCATTATTTTGGCTCCATGAAGGATTATGGTACAATATAAATTATTGGTAAACAATCATCCATAAATTGCATTTAAACTTAATAGTCAAACGAAAAAACATTTTAAAACCATTATTTTGCATCCATGAAGGATTATGGTACAATATAAATTTCTGGTAAACAATCATCCATAAATTGCATTTAAACTTAAGGGTCATGTTAACTTGTGCCCTTAGGGCACAAGTTAAAGAGCTTAAAATGGAAATTAAAAATAACTTTTGCAACTTTTAAGACATTGAATGCACAAGTTTCAAGAAAAACCTTCTACATTTGCCTTTTTAACTTATGCCCCAAGGGCACAAGTTAACATTTCCCTAAACTTAATAGTCAAACGAAGAAACATTTTAAGACCATAAATTGCATTGAAATTAAAAGATATTACATTATGACGTTTTCAATTGCCATTATGACGTTTCTGTATGAGAGAGAAAGTGAGGAGTTTGAAAATAGAGTTTGAATCAACGGTTGTGATTAAGTGTGTGGTTGGAAGATTAGATTAACAATAATAACATGCTTAGGAGGGAAAAATGCAAGGGATTAGGGAAAACATGTTAGTTCATCAAGTCTAACTTTTATAATAAAGGATTAGAAAACATTTCACTCCCCTCCCCTAAGAGAAGCTTAAATTACATTCTCCTCCCCTCTTATGTCAAAATCTACACTTTACTCCCTCAATAATTTTTTAATTTTTAATAATCTAGCAAAAAAAAAAAATCGAACACACTTCGAGAAAAATAGTATTGCGAGACTATTTTAATATAATCAAAATTTGAATACATATTTTTCGCTACTTTTTATTCACAATTTTATTAACATATAGTTTTAAACCCTATTATAAAATATGAAACAATCCAAAATAAAATTAAAATACGTGAAAAATTACTAAAGACAATAAAGTATGGTTGCTTAAAAGTTAATTTTATACTCTAAATTATAAAATTAATAGAAAAACATTTAAATTTAATTATCATTGGCACTTAAATTATAAATTAATTTATTTATTTTACTTAAGTGATGGTTCAAAATTGGTATATATTATAAAAATATTTATCTTAAAATAGATTAAATGTAGTGTATATTTAATTATTAAGGCTGGGAGGTGTAGTTCAAGCATCTTATAGGGGAGGGGAGTTTAAAATTTATTTTTCAAGGGAGGGGGTATATATTTTAACATAAAAAAGAAGGGGAGTGTAATTCAAGTTTCTCTTAGAAGAGGAGAGTGTAATTTACTCTTCTATTTTTTGTTCCCTTTCCCATATCATCCTATCATTATCATCTTCATCCTACCATAATGATTTATGGTATCTTCTTCTTCCTCTCTCTGGTGTCCCTTCTTCCACTCAACTTATCACTTATGAGACAATTTCCAAAAGAAATGAAATTATTGGTTTAGGTTTACAAATTCTTCCCTAATTCTTATGGGTTTGGACTTTGGATAATATAGAAACAACGCAGCAACAACGCAACAACAAATTCAACAACAAAACACCACTATATTTATGTGGAGTTTATATTATTTTTTTGAAGGAATGTGGAGTTTATGTGTTGGATCGTTGAAGTTTGCATATTTCGCTTGATTTTGTTGATTTGTTTTTTTCGGATTTGAAAGGATGCAAAGATGACGAGACACAAATTTCATTAGTAATAGTAATTAACTACTAATTGGTTTTCTAAAAAAAATACTAATTGGTTAATAATTGAAAGTAATTATCCATAAAGACGATAGGACACAAATTTCATTAGTCGCATAATGATAAATAATTAAACAATTTGAACATCATATATAAATTTTTACAATGGTTGTGTTTTGATGTTTAAATAGTTTAAATGTTCAAACATCTCCTATACATACATTTGAGCATGTTTGAAATGGTCAATCCACATGGCATACTAATGTTGATTCTATCATAACAAAAGCCACATGTCCTCATTGAAATACGCCATTAAAATTGCATACATTTGTTATTACAAGAAATCATTCAAATTGCATTGACTAATTGTTAATAAATTCACATTAATATTGCTTTGAAATTGACATTTATGTCACATTAAAATAAAAAAATAATAAAAAGTTACATTACAATGTGGGGAGAGAATTGTCTCATGTGACTTTTACCTCATGTGGGAGCTTGACCATCTATTTTTTTGACAAAAATAAACGATATTCATTCATTCAAATTGATAGAGTATACGATACAATAAAAATTCAAATTCGCTAAAAACAAAAAGGATGAATCTATGAACAAACTCACAACATCCATGTTAAAAGCATAAAACGGCAAAGTACCTATGCCTACAAATATGACTAATATGACTATATTCATGTCTCCGAAATACTCATGTCTCCAGATCTGCAACTTTGACGACACCAAAGTCATTGTCATTGATTGGATCTGCATTTGTTCAAAGCTAATCTTTCAACCTGAATCAAATAAACACCGCACAAAGACAAAAAAATCAAAAACACACTGCACAAAGACGGAAAATCAAAACAATCAGAGTCGTTCAGACACGAAGAAATCACAAAAACAAACGAAAGAAAACAGAAAATATGTGAAATCACTTATTCAACTAGGATAGAAGGAAAAACAATTTGGAGGGGTGATTTTTGGATCAAAATTGACCCTAAATCACCCCTCTGAAAGGAAGAAGAAGAAGAAAGGGGTGATGGCTAGGGTTTAAGAAGGAGAGAAGAGAAATTGTTATGCAAAATTATGTTATCATTATAGTTTTTGATCCTAACCATCTATTAAAGAGGTGAGATAACATGTTTTAATATTAAAAAAGGATAGAGAGTGTAATTAAGAAAATATTATAGAGAATTATAAAATATATGA
>Ga0315915_1010673_pt1 | contig 10114 bp, 5 predicted proteins | sample MpolbnodulesMG_FD_207738 | JGI IMG/M metagenome (GOLD analysis project Ga0315915, IMG submission 207738) | Medicago polymorpha root nodule microbial communities from Los Angeles, California, United States - branched nodules | ecosystem: Host-associated > Plants > Roots > Nodule | place: USA... | reverse complement strand
TTAAATAGTACAGTGACTAAAAACCAAAGCATAGACCCTAATCCCCTTAGATCTTCATTTACTTCTCTTTCAATCATCCAAATAACAAATCCAACAAAAATATGCATAGCTATCATCATCAGCCACGTCTCTTTTTTAAAGGCATGCAAAAACATCCATGTTTCTTTCGATTTTTCCGGTTGTTCGGTAACCACCATGTGGAGGCCAGATTCAACATAAGGTTGTGAGAAGTCCACTAAATGGTATCGATATGCCACTATTGATGTATCACCAACAGCAGCATCTAATGTCTGCATCAGAAACAAAATTTTATGTCTGTATTAAGCAGAAGCAACAACAAAAATAAGAAATACAAACGGATTTTAATTTCACGATTTTGGTCGACTAAGTTTTAAAATGTCTGATATTTTTTTTTGTTGAATAAAAAATGCCTGATATTCTCTCCACCTAAGTATTTGGGGTTGCCTTTTGATGATGTGATAATTAAGATACTTATGTGGTAACTTAATTGATGGCATAATTATTAAGTGAGAATCTACTTCGACAATGTCTTGCATCAAATTTGGTTGCTTTATGACATAAATAGAAGTTAATTATTTACTGAGAATTCATTAGAGTCATATAATCAACTAAGTTGCCACCACATAAGTGTCTTGTGTTCTACGTCATCAAAATTCAGCCTCAAAATGCATAAGTCATTTAAAAACTGAGAGAGCAGAATGGTGATTAAACCAAACTAGAGGCGCGAAAAATCAAGCCCGATAAACTAGTTTATAGTTACAATACCTTATTGTAGACTTGATCAACCATTTCATCATATGAGCCTCCGAAGGGAGAAAACGTGTAATTTAAATCATAAGGTAAGCGTTTGACAGCTGCTTTAAACACATTGATTGAGAAACCAGAGATGGAAGTTTCGTTCTTGCTCTGGTCATATTCCACATTCACAAACTGAGAAAAAGCACCATTGGAAGGTATTCCTATTCTCAAAAACCTTTCCTCATTATTGTGACCCTTCGGAACCGATATTAATTCTCCAGGCCAATAAACTGTTTTGAAAACTTCATTCAAATCATCATTATTTGTATTTATCTCCATTACCTTATTATAGCCGGCAATGTTCTTGGAAAAACCAAGTGATGGAGACCAAAATGCCATTTCTCTATAACTTTTCCCTATCACATTAATTATGTTGAAGGTTGGTGATTCCAGCAATTGTCCATTCTTTGACAAAATCGTTTCAGAGATTTCTTCAAGTCTTAACTTTCCTTGTGATGATTTATTTGCAGCTTCAACAATAGCTTTAGTTGCATCATATGCTTGAAATGCAAAGATGCTTGGGTTAATGTTATCTTCTTCAGGGTATTCTAGTGCAAACTTTCTTTGGAATTTGAATTTAAATTTTCTAAAGGTCTCATTCATTTCCATGAAGTGTGTTTTAAATCCAACAACACCTTGCATGTTGAAGATAACAGAAGAGTTTACTGAATCAAGAAGGCCAGCAACATCATTTGAGATAATCCACGCAGAACCTTTTTCCATCAAACCTATTTGATTTGCTTTTTCACAAAGAATGTTAGCCAACTCTAAAGAAGAATGAACAATCAAGAAGACCCTATTATTACTCTTCTTTTTCAAGCTATTAAGCTCTTTTTCAATTATAGATTTTGGGTCTGAAAGAGTTGATAACGAAGGAAAAGCTAAATGGTTATCAATCTCAGAACCAACAAGTCTAAGTGAATAAGAGAGGCTTAGTAGTATCCCCGGATCAGAGGAAAAGTAATTATTAAGTTCATAAATTACTGTCACCTTTTTCCATTTGAATTCTCCTACAATTGCTGCAATGCATTGCATGTGAAGGTTAATATCATCCCCTACTTGAATGAAATGTGGCAATCTTGGAGATAATAATTCTGGTTTGGCTATGAATGAAGTTAGAGACATGATAGGAATGTTCTTTATTGTGTCACTGAATTCACTTGCCAGTGTTGCTTCATTGTGTGTGATAGTTCCTATGATGGCATGCACTTGGTTTCTTTGTGAGAGATCCATAACTATATTAATAAAAGGGTGAAAATATTTGTTAGAATAGAAAATATGACTCTTAAGAAAGCAGATAAATAAATTTACCAGAACACAATGATTGATTACCAAGTTCGACCAATTGTACTTACGTTACAACAAAGTAGCTATTGTAGTTTTCTTTTAAATAATATTGAGGTTTAAAGTACACATTTTTGTTTAAATACTACGGTCCAGATTATAAGTTTACCCATGAACCGTATTACAGGAGGTTTCGACCATGCACCACAACCTTCCTAGTCATAATTTAACAAACGAATTGGGCCAAGCCCAAAGGGTAGGGACTCTCGCTTCGCTGTGCTTGTTGCGCTTTCAGCTCGTTTCTTTATGCTCGAGTGTATGTCCATTTTTAAGCAAATATGAATCATACCCAACTCTATTAGAATGTATTTTTACTGAAGTCTTCACAATCAGCCGTTAATGAGATATGTTAATGTAAATAACTCTTGCTAGATTCTCAAGAAAAGGAAGAGCTTTTAATGTTGGAAGAGTTAACATAGTTTTTATACCACTATTTTTATTTGACCAAAACCATTGTAACTTTATATGACCAAAAGTATTTATACCGTTGTAACACATGTCTTTTTTTTTTTTGAATCAGCAAATTTTATTAGCGCCGAGCCAGTGCAAGATGCACCTAACAACTCTAAGCGACAGAAAAACAAACACACCCAATAGGTATGGACCAAACCGCACATAGAAACAGGGAACCAAAACAAATAAGACCAGCTACAAATGAAAACAGCCGCAGAACCAAAAAAACAGAAAACCAGAAAAAATTCTGCAGACTCAAATAGTAGAAACGCAGAAGGAAACAAAACAAACAAAGTGCCCTCCAACCTGAAGCTAGCCACCACCCGCAACTCTAAAAGTCATCGCAACAAGCACTCCCTTGGGTTCCAACTCCACTCGTAAAACAAACAAGCCGACACGTTCAATCTACCCAAACACCATGTCAAACTAACGGTTTTTTTTTCTTTTGACTAAGTGTCTTACTAACGGTTGATTGTAATGATATTTTAATTTTTCATGTTTTCGTTGAGTTATTATCTAAAATTTTATAAATTTAATTTTTGTCCCTCTAGATTTTCCAAAAATTAGAGGATAAAATATGACTTATTACTCATGTGCCAAAATAAAATAAAATAAAATATCAAAGGACAAAACTTATATACAATTCTCTAAGCTCTTTTTGTATAGCTCTAAACTAAAAAATACATCTTTTTTGGATATAACAAACTTTAAGAAATTCATCTTTTTGGGATATAACAAACTTTAAGAAAAATATGGATTTAAGAAAATCATGATAAATTTAGTTAAGAATCATACGAAAAACTCCTAAGGAATTGTACCAATTACAATTTCAAAACGCAAAATTATTATAGTTTACTCAAAAGTTGATAAAAGGTCACAAAAAACATAGTATGTCCTATGGCGTTTGATGATCTGGGCAGATTAAGAAGTTCCACACACATGATCTTGTTAACAAGTGTTTTCGGAGCACTTTTTAAGTATTCCTAAATAAGCAATTATTATTTAAAAAAAATCAAATATTTCAATTTTCAATACACACATTTTAATAAATATATTTATCATTTATGATCTTTAAAGAGTGGTCAGGGGCACCGGTTAACATTTCTCAGAGAGAAAACTATAGTCAATTTTAAGATAAAAAGTTTGAAGATAAATTACCACTTGCAATTACTTGAGCAGAATTTCCATGTGAATCTTTTATCTGCAAATCCAGCTTGGAAGAAGTAGATTGGTTGTTGAACTCTTCCACTGCAATTTCCATTGCCATCTTCTGCTGTTTTCCCATTAACGAAACCAAATCAAGAACAGCACCTATACTCATATTATTGGTCCTTTGTGGCTCTAAGGAATAGCCTCTTTGTACAACTGACCATGCTGACAATTGCAGGATAATATTGAAGCAGAAAATATTGAGTTGTAATGAAGATTTCCTTCCCATTCCAGAAATGTTTAGCAACAAAGATAGTGTCATAATATTGATTCACTGACCTTGTGCATGAGTATTAAAAATCCCCATCATTCTTACTTTCCTATTTATTTTGTGCTAAATTGGTTTTGCATGTCTGGTGCTAGTTTGCAATATATTAATAAAAAGTTTCTTATAAAAAAAAACTAGGAGAAAGAATAATATATTTTTTCAAAAGTCTCCTGAATATTTTTGGAAGAAATGTAGTTCATAAAGAAGCTAATCCATATATCACATATATATAAAAAAATTCATTCAGAAATCTCCTTCTCTCTTGGAAGCCGTCATCAAAACCCTTGTTTTTTCATCTTCATCCATCAAAGATGGGTGATTTAGGGTCAATTTTTGACCCAAAATCACTCTTCTAACTCATTTTTTCTATTTCCCTTTTATTGAAATAAGTGATTTTCATATCTATTTAGTTTTTTCTTTTGTGATTTCGTCGTCTAAGTGCGACGTTGTTTTGTTCATCGTCTTTGTGCGACGTTGTTTGTTTTTCTTGTTTCGCTCAAGTATTTATTTTGGTTCATATTGTCATATCAACTTCGATCCAGTGCGGATCAAATCAATGACTTTGGAGTCGTCAACATTGCAGATCCGAAAACATGGGTATCCCGGAGACTTAAATATAGTCATATGTGTAAGTTTTAGTACTTTTCTGTTTTATGCTATTAACATGGATGATGTGAGTTTGTTCACAGATTCATTTTTTTGTTTTTAATAAATTTTCATTATATCGATGTACTTTATCAATTTGAAAGAATGAATATCATTTATTTTTGTAAAAAAAATTAAAAAAAATCCATGTAGTAATATCTACATGATCAATGGACCCGTGGCTCGGATTAGATTAGTCATACTACAAACAAACCTAGATGTTTGACTAGAGAAAAGTCAATGGAAGACTATGCATGAATAATGCCATGCTTATTTCAGAACAAAGCAATCACTGCGGCTTAAAAAAATACTTTGTTTCTTGTCGGTCTTAAGAGGGAACTTCCTAAGCTACTTCCTTCGCTGATTTGTTCTTTCTTCCTTACAATATATTTCTAAATCTTAAGTTTTCAATTTGAAGTAACTTATACTTATAAAATTGACTTGTATAATGATAGGTGTCCTTTTCAATTAGAGAAGTTTTTTTAAAAAAAAAAAACACTCTCATATTCATCATTATTTTACTTGGTATGAGGATAATATAGCAAGTGGCTCCGTGGATAGAATTTGATATTATTTTAGATTGAATCTAACTCATCGATCCTTCTAAAATATGTTTGAAAGGTGAGAGTTTCTCTTCTTTACAAACTATTTTCAAGTTTTACATCTTTTCAAGGTAAGACTAAGATACTTTCCCAAGTTCTCAATAATATTCAACGATTTCTTGATATTCATATATTGGACTATTGCTCATAATTGCCCATGGTTTCATATAGTGAGGCTGACGGATTGAAACTTATCTTCGTGGCGTCTATAGAACCATATTTCCCTTCTAATTCTCAGAATACAAATTTAATGTAAAAATCAATCAATACTGGAATATGCATGGAACCTCTCAGCCTCAGCATCGGATTGAAACTTCCACCAAAATGACCTAATGTATGACTTCAAATTTGGGAGTTAATTTATATTTCTATAGTGATCAAATGCTTAAAAATCACTTCATGATGTATGCATGAAAAAATAAATGATTAAAAACTGATGGTCCAACAAACAAAAAGAAAATCTATCTCTAGATTAATTAGAAAAAACTACGTATTAAGGTGCAATGGTCATGATAAAAATTGCCAAAAATTTAAAAGAATATAGCACTGTATTAATTAACATGCATAAAGACATTTTTTTTTTTTTTTACAAACATGCATAAATAAAGACATAGTTTTTCTTTCTTTTTTGAGGGGGATAAAGATTTTCTTTATATGCACAGAATATATCTGCCGGCATCTGATATTTGACCCTAGGATAGCAGCTTGCAAGGATACTTGTGTAATTTCCACTATTTGCTGGCCACCTGAGTCTCATGCCTTATGAAGCACGAACTCCGACAAGAACACCTGACACGATACAGACACGTTGATATTAATAATGTTAAAAAAATATATGACACAAACACCACTACACACATATTAATTTATTTATTATAATTAAATTAAACATTAATATTATTATAAAAAATCAAAATTGATAATTAAAATATATACATGTTCCTCAAAATTGAGAAATTTATTTCTCTAAGAAAAAGAAAAAAAAATACAATAGTATTTGATCTTTATATATCCATTTAGTATTAGACAAGCTAAAAATGTTTCAATCAAATTCAATTCATTTAACTCCTCGTTGATCAATTTTTCTTTGACACATCTTTAACTCTTATAGATTTGTTTGAGATGTGTCTAAGGAGAGTATAAGGTGTCTGAAAGCATTGTAGAAAAAAACAAAAACAATGAAACACTTGTTTTAATTTGTCTGACACGTGTTGTGTAAGTGTCATACAAGTGTTGGTCTATATGGGGATAAGAAACCTCACACTAGAGTTTTTAGTCTGGACTCTCTCTCTAAAAACACTCTCCCTTCTCTCTAAGCCCAACCCTTTCTTCCAGCCGCAACCAAACTTTTCTCCCTTGCCAATCCAAACTTGTTCCTCCAGGATGTAGATCCAACACCGGTGATGATATGCCCGGCCTCACGGCGGCATCACCATCACGCTCCAGCTTGGTTACTCGTCGCCGTTTCGTCTTTGTTTTTTCTTCTTCGTCACCGGACTTCGGCGGATTCCACCATTTCCAGCTGTGAATGGTTTGGATCTGCTTGTTCTAATCGATGTGGTAGAGAATGTAACAGCCCGATTTTCCGTTAGATTTATTTAATTATTTTTAATGTGTTTATATGTGCTTGTATGTGATTATTTGCCTATGTGTGTACATTAGTGGATTTTGGTGTTAGAAGGGTATTATAGTCATTTTAGACTTAGGGGTATTTTGGTCATCTTGTGAGCAAAAGTAAATTAATAAATTCATGGTGAGGGTTATTTTTAGTGTTTCAAGTGAGAACCATTGTTTTTACTAAGTTATTATTCGGTAGTGGTAATTAGTTTTGAACCGTTAATTATTTGGCAACTTTTAACCGTATGTGGATAGAAACTTTGGGAGTTAGTTTAAGAGTTTTGAGTCCATTAGACTTTTAAGGGTTAAGCTCATTAGTGTGGACACTATTTAAGCTCTAGTCTTTGTAGAAAAATAGGGTTCACATTCATTTTATAAGATTTTGAAAAGAGGTAGAGAGAGAAAGAGCAAGAGGAAGAGAAGAGGGTTTGAAGAGAGAAGCTTGAGGAACCAAGAGGTGATAGAGATTCTAGGAGCTTAATTGAAGCTTTTGCTGGGATTATTGCTTATTAAGGTAAGGGGGTTAGATTTCATTCATAATCTTTGTGCTCTTGATTTTCGGGTATCAATCCATTAATTGGTTTTGAACCTTCAATCTTTGAACTGTTAACTTTTATTCGTGGGAAGGGAAAAAGTAAGTAAAAACCCTTATGAGATTATGGATCCGGGGGTTGATTTCGCGGAGGGAAGGTATTAAGCACCCTACACGACTACGGTACTCCGTAGGAACCTTTTGCCTAATTTATCTTGTGCTAATTTACTTATTTTGAAAATACTTGCCTAAAAGTTTTAGTGAAAGAATGGAGGGAGAAGAAGTATGATTTTGTTATTTTTATTTGATTTGGAAGGATTGGGTCCTTTGCCTACATACCCACAAGTGGGATCAAAACCAATGTAGTTCACTCTCAAAAACTATTTTGTGAGTTAGGTTATTTTTAGAGTTTTGAAAATAGTTTTAAGAAGGGGAAAAAGGCCTCAAGGCATGAGAGAAAATAAGATGAGATTGGTCAAATTTTAATTACAAGAAACTCAAGTCTAGATATGAATATTAAATTGATTAAACATTTGATTAAGAAAATAAAAGGAAAAAAGCACTTGGATTAATCCAAAGTTTCTTAAGGAAAATATTTTTTGGAGTTTTGCATATTTGATTTTTTTGGTAAAAAGATTTTTCTAAATTAAACGTGAGCTAAGAAACTAAGCGTAACGACGTAACGTGATAAAAAAACGAGAAATTTACAAAGGATGTTGGATCCCAAGCAAATCCTCAAGTAATGGAAATGAACCTAAAATTACTAATAGTTTGATTTTAAGAAAATAATTAAAGTCCAATAATTAACCTAATTTGTCTCTAATTCATTTCGGTCCTCGATTGTGGTTTATGGCGTAATGTGGTAAATAAATTGTGGTGTCGATGCATCTTTTCATTATCATGATTACATAGTTCCTAATTACATTCTAAAGCTTCAAGAGGAAAATAAATGACAAGAAAAATAAAATGCATGAATTAAATTACATCAAAACCTAAATACACACTAATAAAATGATGACAATAAACAAATGACAAAAATTAAATATGCATGCAACAATTTTAAGCACAAAAAAAATAGAGACAAAATAAACTACAATCAAATAATAAACCAACAAGTTTAAAGAGATAAAAAAAAAAAGAGGTGAAAATAAATAAACAATGATAAACATTAAAAGTTAAGGAAATAAAAATGAGAAAGTAAAAATTATAGTGTAAATAAGAAAAAAACATAGTGAAAATAAATAAAAGAAAATAGGCTCAGCACTGGACAAATCTGGACCGTCTGATGAATCAGAGGGTCCAGATTTCATCACAGCCACTAGATTTAAATCAAAGGGTTAGAAGAAAACAGTACAAAAATAGGCAGTAAAATGAGTAACATACAGAACTAAAACGGAAGAAGCATAGTGACCGTCAGATTTACGATCCGACGGTTTAAAACAAAAGTACAAAGCAAGATAGAAAATAAATAAGCACTGGATCTCTAAACAGAATCATCAATGGCCGTCAGATCATAGATCAGACGGCCTAGATCTAAAGGTATACGAAGATACCATGGATCAACACACATGGAAACCGTCCAAACAAAAGCTAGTATAAAATCAATTTTAACAAAAAAACAACACATAACTCAAAACCAACATCTCTCTAAGAGTTTCTAGTGAGAGAAGGTCTGCAAAAACAGCCTTCTTCTCCGGTGAGTTAGCATTTTTCGGCGCGGTGGCCGGTGGTGGCACCACCGCGTCGGAATCTAAAAACTCCGCCAATTTCAAATTTTTTTCACATATTCTAGTATCCTTTTTCTCCTAGAACTCAAATCTGAAATTACGTTTTCGAAAAAAACACTCAAACAAAACCTATATCTACGACGTAAAGTCTCAAAAACGCAAGAAGAAAGAGAATACGAGTGAACGGAACCACTGCCTCAGTTCTAGATCGGAGAAGTTAGAGAAAAGCGACGGAAAACTTCAAGGAAAAGCTCGATCTGGCGTAATAAGCTCCGATCTGGTCTTGTTGTGTTGGAACCGGCGTTTTCGAACTTGAAAACGGATGGATCTGTTCGTTGTTGTACGAAGTAGAATGATTTTGGTGAAAAGCTACACTGTTGTTGTTTGTGTCACGTTTCTATTGGTTGATTTGTGAAGGGAAATGAGACCGGTGGCGTTGTTGTTACGGATCAGACTAGATCTTTCAGTTCATTGAAAAATGGTGTTCATGTGTTCATGATGAACATTCATAAGTTTTTTATTTTTTTCTGGGTTTTGATCTAAGAAATGATGAGAGGAATGAATTTGTGTTTGTAATGATTGCTACTGCTTTTTCTGTCTCTGACCCGCTACAGTGCAATCAATGCTGCCTATAAATATTGTGGACTAGGGTTAGACTGAAAAAAGAGGATTGGACCAAACTGCCCCTGCAGCTGAGACTTGGGCAAGAGGAGAGCAAAGACTAATGGGAACAAGACACATGGACATGACTCAAGGATAAAATAAAAAAATAAAAAAAGGACATTAAAACAAAACAAAAAGAAATAGAATTTTAAAGAAAGAAGAAAAACGTGACCTTTTTTCAAAGTAACGTAAAAAGAAACAAAAAGTAATAAAGAAGAAAGTGAGTAACTAGCAA